>Ga0056128_1000065_pt1 | contig 57213 bp, 25 predicted proteins | sample WorMetLIZISLAND2_FD_71113 | JGI IMG/M metagenome (GOLD analysis project Ga0056128, IMG submission 71113) | Marine gutless worms symbiont microbial communities from Max Planck institute for Marine Microbiology, Germany - Olavius geniculatus... ... | reverse complement strand
TACCTAATGGCGTGACTGAACAAAGCAAACGACACTCGTCAGGCATGACGTCACCGCTGGCCTGCATTGCTGACAATACTGAACAAAATTCCTTTTATATCCACAAAATGGCCATATAAATAACAAACTAATATTGCACACATCAGCTGCTTAATACAAACCCGGAAAACACTTCAATAATGCTAATTTAACTAATCATATTATTGCAGTTATCGGACCGTAAAGTGGCCGACCACAAACGTCTATAAAGTTGAGTCAAACTAAAGTCTGAGCTCATCTCGTAGTTAACCGAGTTTTAGCCAATTTTTGGCAAAAGTTCTACAAATTTCGAAAGTCAACCATGGTAGGCTTACTGAAATTATTTATTTGTTCCACCCTCAAAACCCCTTGTTAGATGCAAGAATCTCTGAGATATCTCGTACATATGACGAGTTATAGCCCATTTTATCCCAAATTTCGTTCCCATTGCAACGCGGGTCAGTCAGGGTAAAATTCGATTGGCAGCATTCGCTGTTCGCTTGCCCATTCCCGAAAGCCCCCATATAGACACAAAAATCTCGCAGATATCTCTTACACAAGGCGAGTTATAGCCAATTTTGTCCCAAATTTCGTTGCCATGGCATCGGGTGTCGGTCGGGGGAAAATGCAACTGGCAGCATTCAATGGCCCATCCCCGAAAACCTCCATATAGACGCGAAAATCTCGCAGATATCTCTTACAGAAGCCGAGTTATAGCCCATTTTGTCCCATATTTCGTTGCCGTGGCAACCAGGGAGGGTCCGGGGTAAAATTAAATGACACCATTAGATTGGCCATCCTCGAAGTCGAAAACCATACAATAGAACCAAAAATTACGACTCTGTCTTATACACAGCCAAAGTTATGACCGTTTCAAGAATTGTTCAATTTTCCCCATAGGCTCCATTGTATTTTTTGGAATTTTTTGAATAAATACGTTAAATATTAATTTCAAATCTTTTAATTTCCAAAAGGCACCTCCTTGCGCGAGACCGCGTCGTTTGAGCCATCGCACGCAAATATCCGCCGAAGGGTCTGATCTATAGGTGAGTTTCTGAAAAAAAGGTATATGTAGGCCTACAGCTATACATTTTTTTGGCGTATATTTCACCTATTTGCCGAGAAGCCCCCCTTGTGCAGATTTACATGAAATTTTGCATGAGGGATCATCTAGCCGACGTAATCAACCGTGCCAAATTTTATCTCAAGCAGGTCAGGGGTTTTGATTCTGTGGGGGGGGGTCGAATTTTTGGCTTTCCCATAGGAAAGAGAAGTCGCCGTTAACACGTGGCTTGAACTACCGTTCAGCCTGTGATTTACGTTCACTCGCCAGGTGGCAGAACTCGATACAACCATTGCACAACAATTAAAATTTTTCAGCCAGGAGTTTTTTGGTAGACTGTTTAACAGATTTGGCAGATAAACATTAATTCATTCTGCTTATTTTTGCTTAATATATCTAATGGACATTTCCGCACACAAGTAAAGCAAAATAAGACGTTTAATAGGCAACACCGATTTTTTAGATTTAGAAAATGCAATAAATATGAAATAATAGGATTTAGAAACGCCCGCATTCTCCACCAATTTAGACAAATCTTTGTAGCGGAAATTCGTCAATTTTCGCAACCAATATGACGATCTACTCTAATCAAGAACCACTCGATTTCTACTTACTTTTTACGCGCGACAGTTCGACAGAATAGGTACTGCTTAGCGCGTTTTAACTATCATTGTAGTGGCGTCCATCCGTCTATGGGTTTGTCCGTCTGTCACATAATTCACACTCTGCAGCGTTATCAAAACGGTGCAAGCTTGCTAGGATTATGAAATCTGCAATATGGGCTGCCACAAAGATTCTAGTTTTTACACGTGACAGCATGTAATGCTTCACGCATCTTAGCCGTCGTCTCTGTCCGTCTGTCTGTCCGTTACACCCTGGCACTGTATCAAAACGGTGGCACCTAGAATCACTGAATCTTCACTGTGGGCTGCCTCAGTGACTCTGGTTTTTAGTGACAAAATTTCATGCTCCTGGGTGATGGGGTTCCCCTCGAAGGAGGGCATCAAACTGGGGTACCCCCTAAAAAGACGTTATTTTGCCGTTATTGGCTCTTACAGTGTGAAAATCGTTGTAGAGAGGTACAGACTTGCTGCATATCATAACAAGCACTGGTGACGTGGTTTTTAGATTTGTCAACATCAATGACCTTGAATGACCTTGAACCCCCAAAAGAGGGGTTTTGGTGAATTTTTTTCAAATTTTTTTGCTGCAGTGTACATTTCAACCATGAATTGCGACGAAATGGCTGGAGATAGACCAAAACAACCTGCATGTGAAATTTTCAGCATTGAACGTAGATTTTAGCTGTCCCAAGTCCCGACCCTCTAGGTCGAAGGAGGCCTGCGGAGTAGTGAAGTTTTGATATATCGAAAATATCGATGTGTTGTTTTTGGTATCGATATATCATATTGTCAAAAAGAATATCGGATTTTTCGATATATCGCAATATTTTTGATAATATTGCAATATTTTCTACAGAAAGATTACAAATGGGGCGAGTTAATAGTGTTGTAATTTAACTACAATCATAATTTAGTTTCACCTAAAGACATATTTTATTGTCTAAATAGAGCATACTGCCTTACTCAATGTTCACGTCTTGTTCCTATTCTTGTATATAGGATTTACATACTTATTATTTAAAATATCGATATCACAATATTTTCTAAAATATTGTATCTATATTGTAGCGAAATTGAAGGCTTGTCATCGAATCATCACTACTGCGCAGTCGGGTGTCAAAGACGGCTACCCCCCTAAAAGTGGTTATTTTACTGCTTTAGCGTGAAAACAGTTGCAGATGGACGCAGACATACTGCTCATCAGAACAAGCACTGGTGACAAGTTTTTGAACTGTGTCAACATCGATGACCTTGAATGACCTTGAACTCTCAATATAGGGGGTTTTAGTGTTTTTTGCAATTTTCGGCTGTGGTGCACATTTCATAAGTGAATTGCGCCGACATGGCTGGAGATAGATCTGGACAACGGAAAACAGCAACGGCTAAGGCTGTCGCGCGTCTCATGAGCTTTGCTCAGATTACTTGTTTTGACAAAATTTCGTGCCAATTGGTAAGGGGATTCCCCTTAGATGAGGGCGTGAAGTGGCATACCTTCTAAGAAGTCATTATTTTAGTGCTATTGACTAGTCTAGTGTGAAAACGGTTGCAGATAGGCATAAACTTGTTGCTTATAGTAACAAGCACTGCTAACGAGCAGCTTTCTGTGGGTATCAAAATCAGTGACCTTGAACGATCTTGAAATCTCAGAATAGGGGATTTGAGTGAATTTTTTTGCGATCTGCAGCTGCATTTGCACTGTACCCGTGTCACTGTGCAACAGTGATTTTATTGTATTTGGCTCTCATAATGTACTTTAATAATTTTCTAGTCTAAATCAAATTTTTCTTTATATTGCTTTATATCATTTTCGAAGCATTCATTTCGATGTGACTTATAAATCATTTCCTGAGGGTGATCTGTAATTTTTGTTTAAATCCCTAATCAGTCGATGAATCCGTCAGTAAATCAAGAATTTTTAAAGTGGTCTGAGTAATGAATACTGTTGGGTCTACTATACACCATAGTTAAATGGAGTTGAAGGTGGTGATGTGTTGCAACACTGTTGATGGCGTAGGGTCGACAGATCTGGAGGACCTTGCGACGACTGACGATGACGTGCCGCAGGATCTGAGTGTCAGCCGGGGAGTACAGAAAGTCGTCACGCCAGAGTCGATCGTTCAGGAGTCAGTGGTTGAGACTGGTACAGACGCCGACAATGACTCGGAGAGGCGTGCTTTGATGGCTGACGGTCTGTCGCCGCTGCAGCGCATGCAATGCATCGCCAACTCACTGCCCGCGACTACCGTGACGCAGTCGGTCGCTGGAGCCAGCTCGTCTGGTCGACAACTTCTGCCATCCATCACAGCCGAACAGATGGCAGCCTGTGAGGAGATGAACACTGATGATGTTGTCGCTAAGGTCAGACTTGTCTGCTTATCAGCTAAGTCAGTAAGTGAGTAAGTGGGTTTTAATTAACAAGTGACAATGGCACAAGTATTACACGGAAATAGAAAAAAACAACTGATAGGTATAAATCACCATTGTAAAGGCATAACAATATACTGGTATTCTGTAATACACGAGTGAAGCTACTGTTAATTATTAAAGCGAGTCTTTGTAGTGAAACTTTATTGACCGATGGCAAAGAATGCGTGTGACGTCGAGGTCGTAAGTCACAAGTTTGACAGGCAGAGCTTGGCGGAAACAGTATAGTTGGTTTAACTGCAGACTTAGGCCTGTTGCTATGTATACGGCTAGAAGAGAATTGTTTATTTAGCTGATTTACCGTATGATTCTAGCTGCCAATGGCGATGACAACAAACGTTCAGTTGACGTTTTAAAATAATATATTGTGATAAACATAAAAATAAGACGTAAAGAAAGTTAAATCACTGAACTACCAACACATTCAGTCATTTAATGGCTGGCAATATACTATCAATTTGTTTTTTTATAGAAGCAAAGCAAGCGGCAGAGCTAGCTAGCAAATGCATACGCCTGAACCGCTGATGAATGACTGTTTGTCGATTCAAATTCTCCAAGCTTCTACTGCCGTCGAACGACGTTCATGAAATCTGCTGTAGTCAGCTGCAGTTGGCTGATGATGAACTCAACGTCAGGTCGCACGGAATTACTCAGAAATTTACGGTTGTCGACAACACCTTCCTGTTTTGTCAGGAAAAGGTTTTATTCGCGTATACGCTCGGCCAAAACGTCACATATCGTTTCAAACAGCTCCTTCAATGTTCAACGTAGTCTCTAATGGACTACGACCACACTCGTGGTTTTCAGAATGATATCAATACTAATTCTCACATGAGAAATCTGACTTTTCTCTTCAAAATCAACGTTTACGTGAGCCCATAACACGGCTCCTCACTTCTCTGTCACTCATAACTTTTGCAACTGACGGTTAAATTAGTGATGCACTGATTCTGCAGTTCTATAAACATTTAATTCTGGCAATTTTCCAGCATTCTGGCTGATGCCCAGGAAGCAAGCAAGCGTTACAGACGCGTAATATAATCTATCAACTACTATCTTACGCCAGCCTGTCAATATAAGCACTACAATATAGTGGGCACATTTCACAACCTTACATCAAGCAGGGGTTGTCTAACAGCATAGGAGTTAAACTCTACCGCAGTGATATGTAGGGCCTAATGTTCTGTTGTGCTGTTTGTTAAACTGACGAAGCGTAGTTTGTGTTGATGTTGTCACTGCAGATAAAGGAGGTTCTGAGTCAGTTCTCTATCAGTCAGCGTCTGTTTGGTGAGGCGGTGCTTGGCTTGTCTCAGGGATCTGTCAGCGACTTGCTCGCTCGGCCCAAGCCGTGGCCGCTGCTGACACAGAAGGGTCGTGAGCCGTTCATTCGCATGAGAGCATTTCTTGATGACCCCGACGCCGTGTCCAAGCTGGTTGCTACGCAGTACCGCGTCCCTGCCGATAAACTGCTTCGCAACAGTTCTGCAGCTGAAGTGCTGCACGCCGGTAAAACTATGATTCTACCATACCATGTCATTGTCAAAAGTAAATTTATATACTGCATTTTCAAAAAAAAACGTTTTAATACGCAGCATTTTGCATTGCCCGGTGTGCCTCACCTCCAGTAGTACCGGGTACGTGACATTTGGGCGCCGTCGTTGTGGCGCCAGACTTTTGGGCGCCATGCTTTGTGACTGGCGTGTTATTGAAATTACCGTTCGAGTTAAAATCGTAAGTTAGCAAAATAAGTAAGTTGGCAAATCTGATTTTCATTGGCTCTACAATAATAACTTTCTGCTGCACTTAGTAGTCATCGTTGTCAACGTCGTTGTCGTATGTCGTCGTTGTGCGTTGTCTACAGGTGACTAAAGCAGACCATTGTTTTCTGAGTAAATGCCCGAGTGATTTTCGCGTAATTTGCACGTGAATTACGCGTTATGTCAGGAGATATTTGGATGTCTCTGTAATGTATGAAAGCGGAATGTCTTTTGCTTCATCGCACTGATCGCTGATCAGTTGACGGATGTGTCATCAACTTGTAACTTTCTATTGTAATTTAAGACACGTTTTTACGGTCATTGTTTGCTGTTAACATGTGATTGTTTTCCTATGATGTGAAACGATGCATTCTGCGTTGTGCTAGGAATGTCGGTGGACAGCAGTTGCAGCATGAATAGTGACTCTGCTGTTGCTGTGGTTAATTCCCAATCGTCACCTTCAGCTGCTTTGTTTACCAATTTTGCACCACTCTTCAGCCCGACACACTTCGCCACCGATTCACCACATGCTGGTAGTTCCAGTGCTGGGGATGGTTTTCCACCAGGTCCAGCTGCTGGTATCATTCCAGTGGCAGCCAGCTGTGCCGCTGCGCCTGCTGTCATGACCGGTAGTGGTGGGCTGATGCCGGTCACTCCGACCCTCTTTCCATTCCTTCCAATCCCGCCGTATTTTGCTTCAGCGCAGGGAGCCTCCGTAGCACCAGTCATGATGGCGGTTGATCTCAGATCTGTCTACAACCAGCAGTCTGCTGCTGCTGCTGCCGCTGCTACACCAGCTGCAACTGGGGCAATGACAGTGAAGGACGAGCAGTCTGCATCAGCAGCCAGTCTGACTGAGGAAGTCCTCGACACTCAGGACTTGACGACCCGAGTGCGAGATCTGCTGCAGTCTCACGGTCTCGGCCAGAAGCTGTTTGGCGAAGCTGTGCTGGAGCTGTCTCAGGGATCCGTCAGCGAACTTCTCGCAAAGCCGAAACCTTGGTCGCTGCTCAGTGCAAAGGGCCGCGAGCCGTTTCTACGCATGCGCGCATGGCTCACTGACCCACACGGCATCGAGCGACTCCGTGGTTTCCAGGGCCAGACTTTGACTGGTAAATCATGTCATCCCATCATGTCATATTCGTAACAATAGGATTTTGCATCACGTTCCAATGCGCGATAGTCTAACGACATGCTGAAAGCTAAGCATTAAAAACAAAGATAAAGCATTAAGAAACTGGTGGTCTGGACAGCTGTATGTCCAGTAATTTCTGTTTAGGCATCCGTACCTTGTGTGGCTAAAAGATTTCTTCTGATTCTAACGCTTTGATCACCGTTCACTGCTTTCGTTCTGTTGGTTGATTGATAGTGCACGCTTTAGTGAAACGAAATGAAATGTTGCGTTTGCTGCGTTGGAAGGTTGCAAGAGGAAGTCGAGCAGCAACTCGGGCTCAGACTCTGCCGATGGCATGACGACTCCGTCGGTCTCACAGAAGAAGCCGCGCCTGTTCTTCACCGAGGACCAGAAGACTGCACTGCGTCAGGCGTACGTTGCCGACCCATACCCGAACCAGGCTTCGATCGACCAGCTGGCGACGGACATCGGCGTCGGTGTGAAGACGGTCGTCAACTGGTTCCATAATCACCGGATGCGAGCCAAACAGCAGCCGGCTGCTAGCACCGACCTCTCAACATCATCAACAGCAGCAGCAGCAGCATTGCAGCTGAAGACTGAGCCGGACGGTTTCTTCAGTGCAGGAGAGGAACAGCAGTTGTCGTCTATCGACAGTCTTGACGATGCCACGGACCGGCACAGTGTTGACGTTAGCAGCATGGCTTCATCCGCATCAACGATGAGTTTGATAGCTAAGACTCGAGTGAAGAATCTCTCTGCATCCAGCAGACGGAAGCGCGCCAAACCTCACCGGCTGTCAACTGGCATTGTGCATGATCGCACCGAGACCAAGCAACAGCCCCCAGACAACACCCACCTCACCCACGACCACTCCACGGACACTGATAGCCAGAGCCAGACTGCTGCTGCTACCAACGAACTGACGGTCGACCAGGCGACGTCATTGGTGACGGACAGATGGGCTGATGAGGAGCGAGAACGCAACATCGAGAGACTGCAGCGCAATCTGGAACAGGAACCTGCTATCGACTGGGAATTCTAACCACACACAGTTCACTCGTACACATTACGTTACGTATTATCTAGACTGCTCACTAAGGGCCAGTAGTGAAATCAAGGTGGAGTGTTATTCCCCCCCCAATATTTTTGTCTCGGCTTTTGGTTATCTAAAGAAATTTTTAAAACATTACAAAACTTGGTGTCACCAGATGCGGTTTCCGGGGCGAAATTCTCTAAAATACATTGTGGTCGGGGCTTTAGACGCCACTGGTAGAGTTTAACACGCTCACCTAACTCCATAGCCGGATTAAAGGGGGCCTACTTCTAAGCGGTGGGGAGGCCCAAAGGAAGGGATTCCCCCCAAACAAAAATTTACCGCTACACCTCCGCTGCTAAGGGCAATCGATATGCTACAGTACGTTAAACTGACATAATGCGTTCGTTCCACACGTGACTGCAAAGTGGTGCATAAAAAATGTTTTATGTACAATGCTTTATGTAGATCAAACAGTAGGTTATTTTTGGAAACTGATTTAGTCTCGATTGTGACATTGAAGGGCAGTAATGTTGAACATTTAAACTCGGCATTCAAGGTATTCTTCACTGCAGTGATTAAGGATAATCGTTTGTGAAACTAATCACTTGATATATGCGAAACATGTAACCTGTGTTCAGCTTTTTTGGGCACCATTCGGACGTTCACGTTATTCAGTAGACCACTGTTATAACGTTTGATTACTATTTGCTGCAGTGCATAAGTGAGCTTTGTTCGCGGGTGCCAAGTTCAATTCTGTAGCATTTAACGATGCTACAACGTCAGAGAGCTTCAGCCTACCCAGGCACGATGTCCATCTTATTGTTTGCTATTCTCACCCAGATTGTCAGGCTATTACTTTATGACGATGATCATTAGGGACCTCAGTTTACTGCAGGTTGCGGAATTTTTAGCTGAGCCACAGTATTTACCTGTTTCAACGTTTTTACGGAATTTTGTAGAATTTGGTAATGGCTGGCGATTAGTTTTATTTTCCAGCTTGAATCCAGTTTGCAAAGCTGGCAAAGCTGCCAATTGTCATAAATCGACCGACTATTTTCAGTAATCAGCAGAAGTCCAGAAACACAAAAAAACTTTTTGCTGATGAAGTATAATCACCCAGTGACTGATGTTTTCATACGTTAGATAATCCAGTAAGTCCTCATTTTGCTGAATGAAAAGAACGCTGCAGAATTGCCAAAATTTGACGTGACGGCGACGAGCCACGGATTTGGCATACTGGCCCGAGGAATTCAGCAAAAATTACTGCAGAAAACTGTGGTCTTTAATTATTATTCTCACAGTTGTAGTACGTAAATCGTCGTCGTGGTCTGCATAGGTCAACTGATTCGTCATTGAGTGATTTCTCTTTTGTGTTTTTTTCTATCAGCGTATTTGGTGACTGCAGATATATCTGTGACAGAAAATTAACCACAGAGGTGAAAAGTTAACAACATCTATCGTATCCGAGCACTTTGTTGACCGAGAATTTGAAGCCATCAGGAGCGTATTTAGACACATGAAAAAGTTTACATTTTGAATATTGGTAGGTCTGTACATTTTCAAAAGTGTTCAAGGTGTAAGTTTGCCCCTAAATACGCGTCAGGGTCTGGTTCGAACATAATTTGTGCTTATGGTCTATAGTGCATCTCGGAACTACTATTTTTTGACAAATTTGTGACAGAATTTTTAAACATTGCAGGCCAAATGGGCAGGTTCTAGGCCTTCACCATAAATACGCTCGCGGAAGCTATAATTTGGCAAGTTGCAGTAGGAACAAACAGCATTCATTGAAGTGAGCATTTTAAATGAAACAAAATGTTGTTGTCGTTGTCGTTGTCGTTGTTGTCGTGACGACATGCAAGAGACATCGTGCATATTTCTGTAGTGGTTCACGTGTCAGCGTTCATGTTGTGTGCCGTATACCGTGCATTGCTGGTGTATCGATGTCGTCTCGTTCACTGAGTCTTATTATCAAGTGTGATATTGTTCGTCTCTTGGCCGATTATTTTTTTTGCCGCATGATTGATATTAGTAGTTTACTTACTGTGTTATATCATCTGTTTCTGTGAGGTAACTTTGCACGTTCTGTTACGATGAATTTGCAGAATTTGGACCGACACCGGTGTGTGTCTAAATCGCTTCCCTATAAGCAGACTAACGCAAGCGTTCATAGATTATATTTGTATCTCTTTTGCTGCATTATCAGGACAAGCTTTAAGTCTCTCATTGCATGCAGCGGAAATACCAGTTCTGCTCTTAATTCTTGTAGGCCGACATCGTTGTGTTGCCGTTCTAGTAGGCCGCATTACACGTCTTGCTCGTCTCTGCATCGGGGCGTTTGTCTGTCTGTCTGTCTGTCTGTCTGTTTGTCCCGTACGGGCGTTTAACTCTTCAACTGAAGGGCGTAGAAGAACTAAAATTGATGTGAACGTTCTCCTGGGCGGAAGTAACCAGTGTGCCCAGAATTTCAACTCAGGATCTAAAATGTGAAGCGTACTGCCACACAATATGTCGGCACTGGGCCTTCGTGATTTTTTTAATAGACTGTGTAATTCCAGTAATTCCACTTATGTACTTCACGGTGAATTGTGTGCTTTCTTTGCTCCATGACAGCGATGCTATGACATTGAGACATTGTTGCAGCTCAGACCGTTATTTTTCTGTCACGGCGTCTTAGCGTCGTTCTTAGACATGACATTTTGTTAACAGATTCATTCGACTCAGTGTCTGTAAGTTGTTTGTTTGGTGCTGCCAGATCGTTCATGATGTTGCTTGTTGTTCGATCGTTGTGAGTGACTTGCCTGTGTTGTTGTTTCTATCAATCACTGGTCATTGTGCATCGTGCTGCGTTCAGGAGAACGCTTAACGTATACGATATTATTAACGTGTAATATTTTCATATTTTATATGATATATGTCTCGTAGCGGTTGTACATGCGTGTAATCAGTGTATATAGCTGTGATGTGATGTGACAAAGTGTGGTGTGACGTGCTGCAGTTTTGCTGTTTGTCGTTTCGCTCTTCACTTTGAAATTTGAATCGATCGTACATGACGTGTGCTGCTGCATTTATTCTGTTGTTAGCTCGGTATTTTGTTTCCAGTGATATGGACTGTCTTATCTGTCATAAACAGTATGTGTTCGCCTAGGCATTTTATTGTGTGATTTTACTACCTGTACTCCATTTTGTGGTGGAACGATTTTGTGAAGAGGAAGATAGTCCAAGAGGGATGAGATTGCCAGTGAAACGATGAACAAATGGTAATGCCCGGGAAGAATGCATTGTTTGAGCGGATTTATAGGTTTGCGGAAAACCCGAAACCTGGCGAACACGATTTCATGCTTATTTTGGGTTTAGCAAATGCTTCAGGGGCAGTTAAGCTTCGGCGTTAGGCCTGTGCATTTTCACCCATTGAATTATGCAGGGTGGGCCAAAGCCAAAAAGGTGCCACATTACTTTTGTCCATATCTTCGCCAATTATTGGCCGATTTTCGCAATTCTTTCGCTGGCACACTCTGCGGACAGTTTGCAACAATGTGATTATTATATATCCCATTTTGGCATTTTTTGTGGCCACGGTGTATAATTGATTTAGAGTGGCCTTTGGGTTATGAGGACGCACTAAAGCATTATCTCCATTTCTCGACGAAACAGCAGATATTGTTCAACTTATGATCGATGACAGCTTTCATGTTGATATAGCGTGTGGAAATGTGTCGTCGATGTCGATAGAGTGACCTACTGTACTTATTTTTGTAATGGTCTCATTCTCGTTCTCGTTCTCGTTGACAAGTGTCATGACATGACGTATAGGCTATTATATTTGTACAGCCGACAGCCGTTCGTGTACATTGATGCTTGCGTAATGCTAATCAACGTGGTGTATGAAAGAAGATTTGTTGAAGTTATTCTTAAATAGAGACAGTGAAGCTGAAGTTGTAATGAAAATGATTGGGCACCGCATAGTGATGAATGTATTTGTACTTAATGTTGAATGAATTCATATGTATAGCGAAGCATTTGTCTGTTTTATTATACTGTAGCAGATAGGCCGTGCAAGCCTACGTGTTTCTACAGTGTATGCTGTTTTGCCATCCAGTGTTGGTCAGTACGTAATTCTGTTTTATCTAAAGTCAACTGTTGTGACGCATTAGCATTTTGCCAGCATTTTTTAAGGTAGTTTGTCTGTGGGGTTGCTCCTATTTCAATGTACTGTCGCCTGTATAACAAATTTTCTGTGGGGGTCGTCACCTTTTGTCCTTGTACTTCGCGCCCTGTGAAATAGAGTGTATGCTTCAATTGGCAGCATCCCGCTAATTGCCGAAAGTTTACTATTAGCACAGACTAAAAAATAAATCATCGCAAATGAAAATGACATTCAACTTTCATTTTACAAATTTGATATTCCAAGCGTATGAGCTATATTCGGGGTGCCAGATGCATAATGACTCTTTTAGTGAATTTTTTGGAGTCGTGGTCTTTTCGTAACGTTTCTCCAAGACTTGTGAACCTGCTGCTGGCTGACTAAACTTTCGTAGTTATGTAAATTCAGTCTCGTGCTGGTGCGTACGACGTTAATTTTTCTCCATTTTCATTGCAACTCATGAATCTTGATCGTAACCAGAATGCGTAGTTGTTTAACGCTGATACTGTTAACGAGCAGTTTAAACGACTACTGGACGTAGTGCTACGATCAACGTAGGGCTATGATGTGATCGTTCGATCGTTGGTATCGTTTATTTTTGACTTTGTCGTGCTTTAATCACCCAACGATAGCAGAAATCAAGGTATTTTTGTTTCTAACGTTATCGTTATCGGCGAGTGCGTCACCGAATTCTGTTCTGTCACTATCCCCATCGATTAGATTATTGATTAGATGATTTTGTGAATTGCTAAATGAATGATGCTCATTTTTGCGCCACCAGTGATGTAGTCAACTCTACTTAGTTCGAGTCCCGAGTTCGAGGGGGTTCGGACAAGAAAGATTGTTCGTAAAATTCGGTATTCGCAATTTGAGCAGGCGACGAGAAATAACAACATGAGTGCTAGAAATTAGACAAAAATTTTGAAAAAAAATCATTTTGATGCTACGTTGACAAAACGGTTAAAGGTAAAAAAATCAGTTACTTTCAAGTCATACATCGCTGGGTCGCCTGAGTCCAGGGAGTAAATCGGTCACTGGAGTCCTCGACTAAAGAACAGACTCAGCGGCGTCGTGGGTAAAAAAACAGGCAGGACACGAAGTTGCAATTTTCAAACAGAATTCCGACAAATTTACGACAAAGGTGATGATGGGTGCTCAGAATTCCAATTTTGTCCTGAAATTTTCCACCAAAATGACGGTTTTCAGCCCCAAATTTTGCATTTTTTGACGAAAATTTTCAACGAGAAGATTTTGCCAACAATTTTCCGACAGTCAAAAATTGAGCTGGGAATTTGCGCCCCCCACCCCATGACGCCACTATATAGACTGCTGCATCACTGCTTAGAACCTGACAAAAGTCGGCTGGGGTTTTGGCGGGTTTAAGCGGCGTTCGCATGCAGAGCATGCTAATTACGAGTATATATTTTGGCTTGTTGTTGCTGCAGTGCGTGCGTTGCAGACTTTCTAGCCGACGCCGAATATGCGGATCCGCCGAAATTTTCGCCGCCACCGAAAATCCGCCGTAAAAAAGTGTGGCTGGCCGTAATCGCCGCCGAATTTCTGAAATTCATCAGCCGCCCCCCCCCAAAAAAAAAAAAATTTGGCTAGCCTTCGGCCATGCTTCAGTTTTGTCTGCCTTTTATACTCAGTTCACACCGGCGACGCCGACGCGACTTAGCTGCCATGACATTATGCACTACTATTCTGAAGTCTGAACTAAACATTTGCTCTTGGACTAATTTAAAGCCACCGTAGCATACACACGTATATGGAGTTTTTTATGTGCACTGAAAAATTATTGTCGTAGCTGCATTTCGGCCGAATATTAGCCGTAACTTAGCCGGAATTTTTTTGTTGGCGGCCAAATTCGGCTAATCCGTATATCAGCCGTATTCTTGTTGTAGCCAGATTTATTTCTGTAAAAATTCCGCTAGGAAGTCTAATGCGTTGTGCCGTTGTTAAATTTGACGTGTTCGTGCTTGCCACATTTTACGTATTTCTATTGTGATAATGTTAACGTCTACAGTGCGTAAAGAGTGGAGTCGCGATCCGCTGGATTGTTATGCGAGTCTCTGTACGCGTTATGAATATTTTTATATAATTATCATCATGCTGTCTGCGAACGGTGTTTACTGAAAATATTTATGATGTTGTGGTCTGACGACTGGCTTCTTCTTGTTGTATTTCGCTGAACTTCACGATGTAGCTGTCTCAGTTGTAAATAATATTGTAATACACTAACCTCCCGCCGAAGAAACGGTGGTATACATTTCCTTGCGTCTGTCCGCTAAATTAGACCTATTGAAAAAGTTACGAACGGATTTTGATTAGTAATTTGAGAAAAGCTCACGTGACGCGCGATAGCAGCGGTCCTGCCACCTGGGCAATCGAGTACAGCATGCAATAAAATAATAGTGCATTTTGAAAAAGTACTTAAATTGGAGGCCTCCATATGGAAGACTCCTTGAATTTAAGAGGTCGAAATTTAGACTGATGGAGGTTCTATGCTAAAAATTTCATAGGCCTACGCAGGTTGTTTAAGGGGTACCCCTCTCTGACCCCTTCGTTCGAGGGGAATCCCCTCACCCAGGGGCACGAAATTTCGTAACGATAAACTAGTCTTTGGGGCAGCGCACAGTGAATATTTTGTGATCCGAGCTTGCACCGTTTTAATACAATACAGCAGTGTGACGGACAGACAGACATACAGACGCCCAGGCCATGCTTAAGACGCGCGAAACATTCTGCTATCGTGCGTAAAAAAACAAGTAATTTGAGCAAAGCTCACGTGACGCGCGATAGCAGCGGTCCTGCCACCTTGGCAATCAGTGTAGGCCTACAGAAAAATAATAACGCGTCTTGAAAGAGTACTCAAATATGAGGCCTCCGTAAGGAAGACTCCTTGAATTTAAGAAGTCGAAACTTAGATTGTTAAAAATGTACGTTCCATGCTAAAAATTTCATACGCGGGTTGTCCACTCCTGGTCTATCTCCAGCCATTTTGCCGCAATTCACTCTTAAAATGTGTGCCACAGCCCGAAATTGTGAAAAATTCACTAAAACCTTTATTTTGGGGGTTCAAGGTCATTCATGGTCATCGATTTTGACACCTTTAAGAAGCTTAATTTACTTGTTTCGTCTTCGAGATAGGGGCCCGTACTGAGCGTACAGGCGGACAAACGGGTAAGAGCACGTGATGCGGCCGATTAGGACTGCCACAAAGTAAAAAAAACTTGCAATGAAGCATTCATACACTAAAACACTGAATGACAGTGAACACTGAACACAACAGCAAAATCCTGGTAAAAATACTGGCAATCAGTAACAGTCGGTGTAGTCTGAACGGGCGAACGGCGAAGTTCAGCAGCGAGCCTCTCTGTGTGATCGTCAAATGAACGCATGTGAACTGTCTCGTATTGGCTGTGCCATAATAACAGCACCATAAACGTTGTCATTGCTATCACCATCATTATCATCATGCGGCGGTTGTGGCCGTTCTAACAGGCCGCATTAGGTCTACTGGTCAATGTCAATGTCAATATTGAATTTATATAGCGCAATATATGCGCTGAATACACTATAGTATCTCGTGAAAAGTTCAGTTTTTAATCCGCGCTTAAAGCTACTGCTGCAGAGCGATAAATCACGGAGATTGTTTGGTAATGGGTTCCAAGCCATCGGACCCCCAACAGCGAAGGCCCGACGGCCGAACGTGCTTCGTCGAAATCGCGGAACAGTAAGGAAGTGTCGACTAGCAGATCTCAGATGTTGTCGACTGGCGACATCGGAGACTGGGATGCAGTGGTCGACCAAGGATTTCGGCGCTTTAGCCTATTTTGAAGGCACCGGTAAACTGTCACAGTTAGCTTGTACTGCACTCGCTCAAGAACGTTGAGCCAGTGAAGTTCATCACTGATCGTGCCCGTTCGTATATCCGTCCGTCACTGTAACTTCTGAACAAAATGCGTATAGAAAAGTCAAAATTTCTGTAAACGTTCTTTTCGGCAGGAGTAACCACACCACATGTACTGTTCATTTTAGACGGTCAAGGTCACCGGACGTCGAAAGCTCAAGAAAATGGTGCACGCCTTCTGTCAGTTATAGGGTGTTTACACGATTCAGCAAACGTCCAGCATTAGCACGTGTATTTTGAATACATTTCCTGGACGTTTGCTGGATCGTGTAAACACCCCATTAGCTTACCTACTGTACTGTTTAGCCTACTGGCGAGTCTGCGACGGACGGACGGACGGACGCATATTATGTCGGTTCTGGGCACCGACATCGTTTCCTGTTTTAGGCAACAGCGCATCAGGCCGCCGGCGCTGCGCCTGGACTTCGCAGCATGTTCTGAGCTGCACCGGCAGTCCACTCTGTTGTAAACACAACACACTCTGCAGTTTAGTTCAGTTCTGTTCCGTTCATCCACGTGTTAACTTGGTAAGTGCTCAGTATCGTTTGCCGCCTAAACACAAACTAATAGGCTCCGTATCCTACATTTTGTATAGCACGAAATCACACAGTTCGCAGGTCACTATAGTATTGCATCTATTCAGAATTCAGATAACCGTTAGGCAGGCTATTGATTATAGTCATAACTAGAAGGCGCTCGTTAGAGTGCATATCTCCGCCAATCAGGCCCGTCGAGAGGGTGGTGTAGGGGGTTAGCTACCCCGGGTCCCGCGACGTTGGGGGCCCCGCCGTCGGCCAGAAATATAAAGTACGCCAGAATGCACCATTTTGAAAAGAAACATTCAAAAATTTTCTCCGCAGAGGGGCCCAGTGAAATGTTTGCTGGCCCGGCAAAAATGTTTCCCCGGGCCCCGCTTGGCTCTCGACGGGCCTGCCGCCAATTTGTGTACACAGAAGAGACAGACAGACACACACACACACACGGACAGAACGGCCAATCTCATAAATTATCTTCTCCAATTCACTTCGTTCCATTGGCGGAGATAATAATGTCTAAACTCATGACGCGTTACGCACCTGCTATAGCGGCAAAAGAGGTCAATGCATGTGCACACAGCGCTGCCATCGATCGTTAAACGCTAGGCCTATATGCAGCTCTAGCGTGCGTTGCTAATAAAAGCCTTGCAAATATATGAATAAATGCGGCCGTCCTATAGCCACATTATGGTTCTTGTCCGTCCGTCCTCGGCAATCCTACACGGGCTTTTAACTCAAAAGCAAAAGAAAGTGAAAAACAAAGCCCATGTGAACTTTCTCCAGGGCAGGAGAGACCAGTGTGCCAGTTTTCAAATCAAATGATCAAAGGTTAGGCGGATGGCCGCATAAAATGTCGTTACTAATCCGACATATTTTCTAGTCATCAAACCACAGCTGACAATTCTATGATGAAGTGACATGGCCATTATATACGATCATACTGCTGTAGGCATAGGCCTATGTGCCGTCACTGCCATGTATTGGCTGGCGACAAACCTAGGCCCTAAGTTTGTGGCGTAGGCCTAGGCCTATTGTATTGGTCTAGAGTACGATAGGCTATCGGGTATAAGCATGCGATAAATACCTGTTAGTTTTTTAGCGTACGTCGATCAATCTTGCATTGTTGTGTCATATTGAATCATATCGTCTGGGCTATAGCGTTACGGTAGCTTATACCTGTTGGTAGGCCTATAGACGCCATGCAGGCAGCTCACCCGCAGAGCGGCGTTATTCAACGTTGCAGCGATTGCTGCCTATGTCGTCAGACTGTTGCTCAGTTTGTGGTTTTGTCTCTTGTAGTCGATGGTCTCTGCTGCCGTGCTGACGCTCGTGTGAACTGGAAGTAGGCCTAATTGTCGGTGGATAACAAATTATGACGGAGTCGATACTGAGCCTTCCTGCGCAGTTGGTGCAGCGTTTTTCCGGTCTAACTTTAGACTTCGGTACGCACACCATGTTAGTATAAGAAGTTGAGTTTATGTAATAAAGAACATTTTCGGACATGTTTAAGACGTGGTTACATGCAAACATTCTACTGAGCAAGCCGTTCGTATAAACCACCGGACCGGTGACCGCTAAAACATAGGTTAATCACCACCAGGCTGATAGCTAAAATGCGTTAAAACATTTTCATCGTAAAACGTCTTGCACAGTGCTGGAAGGGGGCCGTGGCGTACCGCTGTAAGCCTACTGTGTACTATGAACCGGCGCCGCAGTATACTGCAAGGCTGATGTGGCGTTTTACACAACGACACGAATGTATAGCAGAGATTCTCTTGACATGTGCAACAAGACAATGTATAAGCTCCATGCAGCCTGTAACATACTGAAGCTATTCACAGAGAGCTATACTCAAACTACCCACTTTGTATAATTAGGCCCTACTAGAAAACTACGGCGTGTAGCAGGGACTATAGGGAAAACAATAGGCTAGGCTTAGACCTATTGCAGTCTCTTTTGACGCAAAGTTTTTGATGTCTGTGTGTTCGTGCAGGGGCTTCACTGATAAAGTTCGCTTATCGGAGCAACGAAGATACAGATGAATCACGCGCGGTATGTCTCAAGAACCAGCTTATACTGCACAATCATACTATAGGTGTTGTATGGTCGAATGGTTAGCAAGTTGCTTCCAGTCAACCTATTTGCTATAACTAACCGGACTAAGTTGGTGCCTGGATTTGTGAATGTCTTGGGACACGTAAACCATTTCGGTATATTAACAACCAGTTATGGGTCAACAGTCAGTTCAGCCTTTCAAATTTCATCTCTCCTGGTGGATAGGTAAATCGCGTATCGCAGTCCTGTTTGCATGACAGGAGTTAAACTGGGGCTGCTTCATCTGTGTCGGGTAACACTGTGTGATGCCATTACTCTGAAGAGCAATACGCATCCGATTAACCCTTTGTGTCAGTAGGACGGCAAGTACGGTCATGTTCGCGTGGTGACGTTCCCACGGCGTGAACTGAGTTCAGCGCTGGAACACGTGCGTCAACGCTCGGTACTGCTGACAACGCGACACGCAGCCGACGCGGAGGCTGAACGACGTGCGACGATCTGTACAACTGGCGTCGGCTGCACGCAGCATGGAAGATTCATTGCAGACACGCTTAATGTCAAGTACGACATCCTACTGCCGCTGATGCTGATGATGATGATGATGATAAGCATAGTTGTGATAAATGTTATAAACTTTTTTTTATAAATTTAAAAAAAATGAAAAAAAAACAAGTTAAAGGTATTTAACATTTTTATTTATTTTTATTTTATTTTATATTTACTTAAAACACTTTTAACGGTGTTTTGTATTTGTTTTTTTACGTTTTTAAAGATTTTTTTAGTAAAATCGCTTAGTGTAAAAATCATAGCGATTTGAAGTATTTAGATTCAAAAGTTGAGTTCAGAGTAACGAGTTTTATATTTAGATTTAGTTACTTATGTGCTAAGACAAAATATGTTCAATATGAACAAAACTGCACCTTAAAGCAATGGATTCAGTTAATACGTCAAATATCAAGAAATTTGAGTAAATGCTCACGAGACGCGCGAAAGCCTATGGCAGTTTCTGTTCACAAATTGCCTTAGTCTGTCTCTAGCCATTTCGTCGCAGTTCACTGTTGAAGTGCGCGGCACAGCGAAAGATTGCAAAAAAAACAAAACCCCACCCCTTATTTGGGGAGTTCAGGGTGTTTTAAAGTTATCTATGTTGATTCGACTAAAAAGCTCGTCACTATAGTGCTTGTTGTGATAGGCGATAGGCAGCATATCCATGATATCCATGCCTCTCTGCAACCGTTTTCATGCTAGACTAGCCAACAACGGTCAGATATCGCTAGGGAATATCGCTATTTGAGGCTTTCGAACGCAGGTTTCGTTGAACCTAGAAGGTCGAGACCCTGACCCTTGAAATCTACGTTTAATGCTGAAAATTTCATACGCAGTTTGTCGTAGTCTATCTGTATTGATTTCGGCGCAATTCGCTTTTGAAATGTGTCTCGCAGCCCAAAATCGCAAAAAAATCCATGAAACCCCCATTTTAATGTTCAAGGTCATTCAAGGTCATTGCTTTCGGCGGCAATAGAAAGTTCGTGTACGACTTCCTATTAGTGATTAATAGTAACCTAGGCTCTATCTCGCACAGTTTCTGAGATACAGTGACTTATTGGTCAAAAATCGCAAATTTTTTCTACCCCCTCTTATTTAGCGCCTTTTCCCGGGGTGACCCCTTTCGAGTTTATGGTAAAGCTTTGCGGATCCTGAAACTAGAGTCTTCCAGGCAGCCAACAGTGAAGATCTGGTGATTCTAGCTTGCACCGTTTTTGTCTGATCCACCCATGTGACAGACGGACAGAGAGAATTGCGATGGCTAAGACGCGCTATAGCAGTTTCTGCTTTCACGCGTAAAAAGGGTCACACCGGTTGCTCCTGACGTAAGGTTTTAAGGTATTTAAGGTGTGTATGTGTATGTTATGTGTAGGCAACTTAAGTCTGTAAAAATATCCTCAAAGGGCTGAAGAACCTTCCTCATATACTTTCAAACTTATAAACTTATAAACTTATAAACATACACACCGATTTTGGTTTTTGTACGCCTTTTGGTTGTAGTTATAAGCCAGTACGTGACGGACAGACAGACATACGGACGAGCAAGACGTGCAGTGCGGTCTATTAGGACGGCCGCATAATGACAGGCCATTATAATGAGATTTTGCTGATGAATTGGTGTTGTCAGTTTGCAGCAGCTGACGGAGTTCGACTGCGTCGCCAAGGCTTTTGTCTACGTGGCCGATCAGCTGCCGCGAGACCAGGTGCTCGAGCCCCTGGCTGACGAGATTTTTGAGCCGATCATTCAGTCAGTCATGAACATGATGTCGATGGCGCAGGATTCCAAACAATTTGACGGGTTTTTCAGTGCTGAAGCTGACATGAATAACCTTGACGCTGCGCTGGGTCGTTCGCGATCGACTGCTGACGCTGCGGTCGGCGCGTCGCTGTCTGAAGCTGAACCCGATTTGTTCCCGTGTCTTGTCATTATATGCGGCTCTGCATTCGCTTTCCTCAAAGTGCGTACGTTCTGTCAGATTCCCTTCTGCTATTAATAATATTGGCAGTTTACTGAGTGTAGGCCTACTTAGATTTAAAACAATTTTGTCAATTTGCTAACCAACTACACCTACAAGCGGTAAAGCGCGATTTTTGACCACGGCCAATTTGCTGAAAAATCGTTGCTATAAAATTTCAGGTCTTTAGTTTCAGTAGGATCTTTATTCTTAACGTATATGTGTCAGGAGTACTTATATGCCCAGAAGTCTGAACGTAGTCTATGTTAGGCCACAGGCGCGTCTTCACCATGTAAGCCTTAAAGCAAATGTTCCAACATGAAAGTATATGAGGAAGGTTCTTCAGCCCTTTGAGGATATTTTTACAGACTTAAGTTGCCTACACATAATAACAACAATCGTCAAAAACATTTCGTTACTCAAACGTATTCAGACAAAATTTTCAGCACATATAACTTGTTCATAAATCGGTTTGCAGGCTGAGAATGTCTCAAAATCGACGCCGCGGCTGGAGATTTGTCATATACGACACACGAGGGAGCTTATAGCGCACCTCAGATCATAGACAAGGAAAAGGAGCAGGGATAAGAGAGAAAAAAGAAAAGAATAGGAAAGAGAAACGGTTACTTCTAGGGTTTTGGCGATAGACTTCCCTGTTGGACCCTGCACGACACATCTGTATCAGCCCCCATAGTGTCCAGATGATGTGCAAACAGGTAGAGAAAGACGCATCATTCAAGATTGTCGAAATGTCGAGTCGCGCAGGTCGTTCTTTCGTCGGTCTCTGCAGCGTGCTCGCTGAATTCCAGGTTCGTCGCTCTTTGCTCTTACTGCTTGAATATATACAATGTATGTAATCGTAATCACAAAATCACGAATGCTATATTGTTCTGTCTATGTCGACGTCATGAATGAATTCGACGACGTTGCTGAGATGCGTCGGCCCGCGTTCGTTGACGAGTGAGTGAGTGAGTAGGGTTTAACGTTCGTTGATGAATAATGGAATGCATCAGGGTGGCGATATTAATATTATTAAGTTAAATTAGATTGTGACAGAAATGAGACACAAGTCACGTGAAACGACAAAAAGAAAAGCAGAATATTCCGTCGTTTTTAGCAACAAAGCGTTGTAATTTTCTTTCGACTTTCTGCTTTGCGACAGTTAATTCTGCACGCTTAGAGTACTGTATCCTAGAGGCTAAATAACTTACTCTGTTGACGTTAGTTGTTACCGTTTGCAGTTGATGTTACTAATAATTGGATGATTGTTTGTGAGCCAGACTTACGAAGAGCTGCTGGAGCTAGCTGCTGGGGGCACTGACCGCAACGTAAACCAGTATACGAGTGACGTCAACTACGCCTCTGATGCGGTCGAGGGTGACGACAGTCCGTACGTTGCCATGGCTAAACGCTTGCAGGAGACGCCTTTATTGCTGTTCTCTTTTGGAAAAGCTGTTGGATCAAAACGCGGTGCGGTAGTTTGTCGTTACTTGTGCTTCTGAGTCTGACACTGGTATATACTACCTGTCTACCGCACTGTCTACACGGTGTTTTTCATAAAAAGGACCTCTTTTTTGTTTTGTTTTTCATAATTCACTCAAATGATGATCAATTTACACAAAATTTTTACCAGTTGTAGCTAAAGAAATTCTAATTTAAAACATTTTAACAAAATATGGCAGTTGATTAAATATTTTTGCTAGTCGCAACGTTATTCTGACTTCATAATGCATCGTGAGTACAAGCTTGTTTGTCTCAACTGGCGCTGTCAGTTGCTCCTCTTCTTCGATGGTGAATCTGGTTTGCTAATGAAAAATGCTTATCATGTTAGCACTGAGCAACATAGAAACATGAAATCAGGCGTCGTGTGATCCAAAAACTCAACTATCTTGCAAGCTCCGTGTCTTGGTGCATTGTCTTGTTCGAACATGTGATAGACCAACTTTCCCCACAGACACATAAATGCGATCGCTTTGCACGTTTTTTGTGGCAGCAAATGTAAAACTGTAAATATTTGTCACCAACAAACCAGATTTTTCATTATAGGAGCAGGGTAGCAACTGACAACACCAGTTGAGTCTAACAAGTTTGTACTCGTGACACATTATGACATCAACGTTACATCACGACTAGCAAAGAATAATTAATCAACTGCCATAATTTGTTAAAATCTTTTGACTTAGTATTTTTTTCAGCTACAAGTGGTAAAATTTGATGTAAATTGCTTATCATTTGAGTGAAATATGAAAAAAGGGGGTCCCTTTTTATGAAACACTGTGTATACTGCAGGATAAAGCCCAGATTCCATTATGCCGACTTTGACAGAAATTTCCTCGCGTGGAAAACATGAAACTGGATAAAAAAAGGTAAAAAGTTATGTCCAGTAGTTGCTATAGCGCTTTTTACATGAGACGAACTCGTGGCTAAAAACGCTTTGACAGTCTCGGAAGTGGCAGCTGATTGGCATGAGCTAATGATACCGCAGCGCACTATGCGGCCATCCATTGCCCGCGTTAACGAACAATTGGACCCACGGTTTGCAGCTAGCAGACATACCACTACCCCAATCAGCCACGCTAAGCCTTTGCCCCGTAGCCCGCAAGCTACTACAAATTTTCCACGGAGGGTAGGAGGCTGAGTTTGCCTGAACACACAGTAGATTAGCAACTTGCTCAAGTTTGCTTGTAAATAACCGGCAGTGAGAATCGAACCGCAACCTGAAAATTACGAGTCAACACTAACCACTAGACACTTGCACCTACACAGGCACATAGGTGTAGACAACTTGCCCAGAGTTGTTACTTTGTAATGCACCTGCTGGGAATTGAACCGTGGATCTTTCGGTCTCATATTAAACGGTCTAACCGCTGAGCCACCAAGCCACCTGGGGATGTCTATTTGGGGATGTTTCGCAACCATTTCGACTTGTCGAGATGGTTGCAAAAAGTCCGTGATAAGTCCACGACCAATCCGTTTTTGTCGCTCGAATGAAATTTAGTCTGCGACAAAACGCGGGGAAAATTTGCAAAAAAAAGTAAGCGACAAAATCGGCGTAATGGAGCTTGGGTTTAACTTGATGCTAAACCACGTTCAACAGGGACTTATCTTACTCCTGCCAGTGGTTAATTGTATGTAGGAAGTGATAATGCTTACGAAGTTTCTCTGCGCCGTACCTGGATGAATGAACAGATAAGTCGTTTATGTAAGCTATTAGCTCCCAGCTCAACTCAGCCTAGCCATCCCTCGTGGTCTCAATCTGTTTCTTGTTGGTTGTTGTGGCAGGTGATTTTAAGCGGGAGGACTTGGCGAGGACGGTGTTGGAGTACATTTCACAGGACCTCGTACAGACGACTCGGCTGGTCTGCAGAATTCACGGCATCAAGCGCGTCTTCTTCACCGGTGGCTTCTGTAGCAGTCCGCTTGTACGCGGCGTCATCGCCAGCGAATACGTACGACGCAACCTCTCAGCCTATATACAAGGACAGGTCAGCTTGCCATTGGCGCCAGACACACGCCGCCACTAACTATCTACTTAGTCAGTTAGTTAATCAATCAAAAGGCATTTATGTGGCGCCGTACGTGACGTGTCGCGACCGAATCAAAGGCGCATTATGCAGAAACTATATGCTAAGTGTTGTCGTTTGCTGTATAGACAATATCAAACAGTTCAGTTTTTAGACTATACTTTAAGTGCTGAGAAGTACAGCAATATGGCATTGAGTTTCACACATAAGGAGCACCAACGCTACTTAGTAGGTTAAAACTAGGCCTATATTTTCTTGGTCTATTTTTTTGACAACCATTACAGTAGTTAACCTGCCTAAATAGAACTACTTTTCACCAAATATAAGTAGACAATCGACGACGACTAACTGGCCAAAACAGAAACAACTTCAAAGTAGTTCAGATCATGGAGTCACTGAACATAGAAAGTACAGCAATAGTTTGAATTGTTTAAACTTCGTGTTGGTTTGGCTCAGATTAACTGAACAGCCACTCTTCGCGTAGTCTGTTTCTACAGAGACGACTATACCCAGAGCTGAGGCCCGAAATTAAATTTAGTACTTATAAGCAGCAACTGTACGTTAGTTTTAAGTATCTATGCGGTATATTTTTGTATAGAACGCGATAAACACGTTTGATTTCATCAAGCACGGCGAGCATCTTGGTGCTATCGGCTGCATTCTGTCCGATGCTCAGCGTTCTCACGTGTTTCTGGTTGATTTGTAGTATGGATCGGACATCGACTTGCCATGATGTCGGCAGTTATAACGATGCTATGTTTGTTTCCTGTTAGAGTCTTCTGTGCGATGTTGTTGTGTTGTTATTGATTTTGTTGCCGATATTGTACATTATGTAGGCCTGTGATGTGCAGTGATGACCTCGAGACCAAGGTCTTGGCCTCGGGGCACATTAAAAATAGAGTAAAGGCTTGGTCTTGGTCTTAACGAAAAAGTCTTTGGTACAAAATAGTTTGTTGCATCGAACAGTTTTTACGGGCAAAAACAGCTACTGCTTTCAGCGCGTCTTAGCCATCGCAATTCTGTCCGTCCGTCTGTCTGTCACACGGGTAGATCAGTCAAAAGCGGAGCAAGCTAGAATCACCAAATCTTCACCGTCGCCTGTCTGGAAGACTCCAGTTTCAGGAACCGTAAAGCCTTTTCATAAATTCAAAGGGGGTCATTCCGAACGAGGGCGCTAAATAAGAGGGGGTGGGAAAAAAATTTGTGATTTTTGGCCAGTAAGTCGCTGTATCTCAGTAACGATGCGAGACTGGGCCTAGGTTACTATTAATCACTAATAGGCAGTCGTACACTGGCTCTCGACTGGCGCCAAATTTAATGACCTTGAATGACCTTAAACGCCAAAATAGGATTTTTTTATGGATTTTTTTTGGCGATTTCGAGCTGCGACACAAGTCTATATCATTTACAAGGTGGCGCCACGGAACTATCGTTATGCGACCCGGATAGAGAATTTGGTATTTGTATATTAACTTAGCGTGAACACCTCAATTTTCAGCTAAACAACTGAACCGGAACTGCTATAGACTTTCACGCATCTCGTGAACATTAGCTCAAATTTTTTGTTGTTTTCATTAACTGTTGCTACTTGTAGTAACTAGTGAACACATGACGTGCGCTTAATGTACTAACCTAGTGTATATACTCTGCTTGATTGATTATTTTTGTAAATGTAGTGATGTGAATATGAAGTTGATTCTTCTGATCATTATACGCGTAAGTTGTTTTTTTTCTTTTTTGTTGCAGTTGACAGTATGTGGAATTTGTTCGATTGTGCATCTGACGCTGCAGAGAAAAGTGTTGGTCTTGTTAATCGTGTTGAAAAACAGTTTTGTTTACATCACTGACGATATGTAATTTTTAGTGCTGTTTGTACTGACTATTGCCATGTAAAGATATCCATAAGATGTATCATTTGTATACGAATGCTTGGATAATTTCAGTCTAGCGTTTCAATTTCATTTTTCCGCATTCCGTCTATGCACTGAAGCAAATAGTCCTACAGTATAGCAATGCTTGTGTATTTTATTATGCGACCGTGCTAATAGATTGCACTACGGGTCTTGCCCGTCTATCTGTTTCTTGTCTGTCTGTTTTCCGTCTGTCTGTCGCGTAGGGGCCCCTAATTTTCGAGGGCCAAGTAGGCCTAAACCAAATGTGTCGTGTGTGCCAGTTTTCAGTTCGGGTTTTCAACGGGCCGTGGGACTGTCGCATAATATGTCAGCAAGTATTTGAATAGTATAGTTTAATCAATCATAACTCGTGGTAGTACTATTGTATTGTTGCATGTATTCACTGATTTGGTTTGTTAAGTTGTATTAACTGTAGGCCTATAAACAATTATAGACAAACGAGTAGCATTAAGAGAATTTGTGCGATATAAGTTTGCACGAGATGACTGCATTAAACGTAGCTCAGTAAATAAGCTCACTTGATGTCCTAAATACGTAAATGATCAAATAGGCCTAAATTTGTATAGCGCGCAATTTCGACGGGAAACTGCCAAATTGAGGCGCACAGACTGGCTGGGGCGAGGCGCTATAGGATGGCTATAAGACCAAAACAAGATTAGGCCTATAGAAATATGTTTTGAGTTGGCGACGAAATTTTGGGAGGGAAAATTGCAAATGTTATATAGCCTATAATGATTATTTATGTGCCTCTTTCGCAGTTCCTCGCTAAATGCAAATCAGAAGAACTATTAAAATCGGGCCACATTTGTCAAAATTCTCATAAATAACTGGTAGAATAACTAAATGCCAGTATTATGGGCAAGATATGATACTCGTGCATGAAAACCGGCACGCAGCTGCAAGTTAAATCACGTATATCAAACCGAGACTAGGCATAATTTAAGCGAAATCAGACTGAAACATAACTGAAAATGAGTCACTCAAATAGGCAGAAAGTCTACAGGTCGGTCACGTTATAGGTGACCTTAAACGTGGTATAGCAGCAGGTTTTGACAGTGTATAATATGGCGTTTCCAGATACTTGACCGTAGCGGTAGGCCTAGTAAAATATTGCCTACTGTTAGAATCAGTATTTGTCTCAGACGTTCACGGTATTTTTTCGCAAATGTTGGAACTGAGTCTGAAATCGTGTAAATGTCTTAATCAATAGGCATATAGGTGTGGCTGCATGGGTGGGTGTAGTGTGTACAGTGTGTGATCGATTTTCATCAGCCATGTCTATTCTGATGTCACTTGCACTTAGACCACAGATTATGGACCCGGTCCATGAATGCATATTCGACCCACTGTCCAACAGCTAGCAGTAGCAGAGGCCGGTATAATTATATGAAATCAAATACGAGTAACTCGGCAGATGGACGAATATTCGTGCTGGTTTGTCGGCATATTCACAGCATTGAACCTGGCTGATAATAACGTGTGTGTAATAGGCTAATGTGCAATATCCCCCTGCCAATTGATGAGACCTGCGTGCACTGCTGTCAGTCGTCATAGGCTACAATCGAGTGAACACTAATCGACGAGGTAGGCTACGTATATGGTGTAAATTTAAGTAGCTATACAGAAAATAATTTCCTAGCTGTAGGTGCCTAACAGCAACTAAATAAATTACAATGATAAATTTCTGTAGTTCCCATAAGTGCACTAAACGTCAGTAGGCTCTTCTTCTTTAGTAGATGGTCAAACTTCAACTTGTTGAAGACTTCAGACCATGTCGGGTAGTTGACAGTGTAAAGTGTATAACGTGTTAAGCCAACAACTGACGATAAAAAAAATCAACATTAAGGGCTATAGACGATAATCACTAACTCATGGAATTCGTGTTTACCGTGAAGGTTTCCCAGGAATTTTTCAGCTCATAGGTCACTCACAAAAATCAGGAAAATCTGCACACTGTGCACTAAGCGCAGCGCAGTAGGCTAGTAAATATGCACATCCGGGCGGACGGCTGCATCCATGTCGGCACAAGGTTTGACGGCATTTTGCCTGGTATGCGGCCGTCATCTAATTTTGGTCATTCTGTCTGTCCATGTGTCCGTGCCATATGAACCTAGCACAGAGTGATGCGGCAGCTGTGTGAGGTCTTTGCCAGATGTCTGGTCGCTGCACTGAATGCGCCATTAGCCCACACAGCAGCTGCCAGGCCACTGCTTATGCCTCAGCAGCGTATTCCCTTATTTTGTTTATCACAACACTACGGCATTGCACGCGTGTAGCTTTCTGTGCACTCATTGTAGGCCTTATCGATATTTAGCGTCTGTCAGGGCTTTTTACCGTTTGATGTCGTCAGTAATCGGCAAACAAACCTACAGGCTGAACCTGACAGGTATCGTAATGCTGTTCATATTATTATCGAAGCAGCCGCGGCATTTAACGAGACTACAAAAGCTGGCTAAAGCTGGTGCTGTTTAGCATTTTGTGCACGCAGATGTAACCTATAGCCGATAACCGATAGAACTGTAGCAGAGCGCTCAATGCGCGGACAGTAGGCCTACTGGCTATACTGAGACATCAAATGCATGCAAATTAATAATCTGAGAAAAAAAAAACTGTCGCGCAAGTTCGTTAGCTTTGTAGCGCAACTGAACTGGCATTTCAATTCAGTTTACTTCAGTCTATTTCTGTCGCTTTGTAGGCCTACACGTCTTTACTCGACTTGCATTAGTGCCATTGATGCAACCTATAGCCTAGCCTAAAGCTGTAACTACGGACTAATTTTTCACTACATCCGACTAACTTTATAGTCTACGAAACGTTTCGATGCTTATTGCCTAACCTAACGTTGTAACCAGAATATTGTTAGCCGACCGAACGGTCGAGCTATTGGTAAGAGTCTGTCCGTCTGTCTGTAACGGATATAGGCCCTATTGTGGTTGTGGCTAAGCTTTAGGTCGTAAGGGGGAAAATTTTTGCAGAAATAATTAGCCATGTGTGTGAAACTTAGGCACACAAAATTGCAGCGATGTAGTGCAAGGGGAACATTTTCAAATTTGGGGTTAAATGAAGGGGGTATGTAGGAAATTCATAAGGAATTCAATGGAAAACCAGCCATATCTCGGAAACGGTGAGAGATACGACCAAAGTTACTATTAATCACTAATAGGAAGTGTTATATGCCTTGTTAAATGAGATGGAAATCATTCACCTTGGATGACCTTGAAGGTCACTGACAACCAGTACGGTCGGTTATCCTAGCGACAGCTGGGCTTCTTGTATTTTGTTTTCGTACAGGTTAAGTTGCGTTAACACCATACCAACAGAAGCAGCAGAATGTCGGAGATGAACGAGCTTAGACTGTGTGTTCCAGCAGATTTAGCACGACGCTTTAAAGGCTTGGCCGTTGATGCCGGTAATAGCTGACACCAGTTTTTTTTTCTGTTCGTTTCATTAGTTTTCGAAAATGACAAGATACTGTGGAACAAAGGGACAAACAGACGGGCAAGATCATAATGCAGCCTATTAGGATGGCTGCGTAGTAAATAATTGGCAACCTTACACAAAGTTTTTACTAGACGAATTTGCAGTTATGCAGCGTAGACCTATTTATCTGCACTTTCATAGTGTTAGTGGAAAAACTATTACAGATGTTCGTAAGGTAACGATTTGATGAGACTTCTAATGGTTGCTTTGTTGCAAATTAATTGAGGAGCGTGTTAGTGAAAGAATTTAGAAAGTGAGTTATATTTGGTGACCGTGAAGACATGGACAAAAGTACGTATGGTGTTTTGACTCATAGATATCAGCATAGATGAATGCTATTTGAGTGGATTTTGGAATTCGTGTGTAGGTTCGTCAACAGTTAAGTTCGTCTACAAAAGCACGGAAGATCAGGATGAATCACATACCGGTGTAGGCCCCCTGCTATAAGCCTATTTCTACTCTTCGATAAACGTTTTGTCGCAGTTAGCACTAACAACAAGATTACAGTAGTAACAGTAATAACAGTTATATTGTAATTCAACTAAAAAACTAGAAAACTATATCTGTCTAGTGCCGACCTATTGTGTGGTGTCGGCAATGGACCGACGTAGGTATCTGTAGTTGTTTAACAAACGGCGCAGGATAGCAAGTACGGTCACGTTCACATGGTGTCGTTTCCACGGCGTGAGCTGAGTTCATCGCTGGAGTACGTTCGTCAACGCTGTGTGTTGACAATGCATGGAGCAGCCAGTGACACTGAACGACCGACCATCAACTCGACGGGCTTCGGCTGCACGGAACACGGCAAGCTCATCTCCGACACGTTCAATGTCAAGTACGTCTCTTCATCTTTTTTACTGCCAAAAGGGAAAGCGTGCACTGTAGTTGAATGATATAGCGCTGCTTGCTCGAGTTATACTCGTGACCAGAGCAGACCAGAAGTGCTTTACAATTTCGTAAGTAGCAGCTGATGATACCACAACGCACTATGCAGCCATCCATTGCCCGCGTCAGCGAACATTTTGACCCTCTGTTCTGCATTCAATAAAGTCGTTCTTAGCTAATTTCAATTCTTACTTTTGCTATTTTGATATTTTGTTTGTTCACGGTCGTTGAAAGTACAATAATTACTGATATGGCTTCTGCTGATGCTTATTTTTTCAGCGCGTAATCTCCGCGGTCCCTCAGCCGATCGTCGTGAAACTTTGCCATATGATTGTAACGAAAATGGGTGGTATTTTTAAAACTATAAATTTCATAAGTTGAGGCCATCGCCTAAAATTTGGTAGAAAATTAACGTCGGATTTCAAACATGGACTTTAATTGCGAATATCTCCCAAACGAAGCAAGAGAGTAACAATGGGAAAACAACATTGTATAACTACCATTTCTTTTGCATACGAGAACATAATCTGGTGCACTTCGATTCACAGACGGCCAAATATTTGGACGCAGTGGCGTATGTTCTGCTGCAGTTTACATCAGCAGACGGAGTTCGATTGTTTCATCAAGTCGTTCACTTACTTGGCCGCTCGGCTGCCTCGCTCAGAGCTCCTTCAACCGTTCCTTGACGATGCGACCGTCGAGCCGGTCGAAAGTATGAAGAAGCAGATGAGCATTTACATGAAAATGCGCGAAGACCACTTATCCTCTGGCTTGGGAGACTTCGACGCAGGTGCATTCATGGCAGGCTTGCAGCAGGTGCTTGGTAAACCTACCGAAGCTTCCGAAGCCTCTCTTCAGGTCGCAGATTTACCGTTGTCAGAAGCAGAGCCCGACATGTATCCGTGTCTACTAGTAATGTGCGGATCCGGCTACGGCTTCTTCAAGGTTATTATCTGTATCTTAATTTTCGCCATTGTTTTTTGTCATCGTTTAAGTATTATTACGCGCGAAAGCAGCTAATGCTTTTACCGCGTCTTAGCCATCGCAATTCTGTCTGTCCGTCTATCTGTCCGTCACACGGCTGGATCAGTCAAAAACGGTGCAAGCTATGGTCATCCAATCTTCACCATCTGCTGCTTGGAAGACTCTAGTTTCAGGAACAGTAAAGCTTTTTCATAAATTCGAAGAGGGTCACCCCGAACGAGGGCGCTAAATGAGAGAGAGGTGGGCAAAATTTGCGATTTTTGGCCAACAAGTCGCTGTATCACAGTAACGGTGCGAGATAGGGCCTAGGTTACTATTAATCACTAATAAGAAGTCGTACACAGGCTCTCGATTGGCGCCGAATTCAATGAGCTTGAATGACCTTGAACGCCAAAATAGGGGGTTTTATGGATTTTTTGGCGATTTCGAGCTGCGACACAAGTCTATATCATTCACGAGGTGGCGCCACGGAACTATCGTTATGCGATCCAGATAGAGAATTTGGTATTTGTATATTAACTTAGCGTGAACACCTCATTTTTCAGCTAAACTACTGAACCGGAACTGCCATAAGCTTTCGCGCGTCTCGTGAGGATTAGCTCAAATTTCTTGTATGTTAAAGGTGCGTATAGCTCTTCATGTGAACCCGTTTGAAAGTTACGGAGCGTCACCTGCCACATGGGATTATACAGTGTTAGCTTCCACCCAGCACAGGTGAACGCGTTTCACTTTAGCCTTAGCAAGGCAAGCTGCTACTCATTTACCCATTCTGGAAGGATGAAAGGCTGAGTTGAACCGGGTGACAGGTTACTTGTCGAGATGATTTACCTACCAAAAGACAGTTTTACTCATTCAGATATTAACCGAGCCCTGGACAGGACAACTGTGTTGATCGTAAAGAACCTGTTAACCACTGGAGCACAGGCATTGAAACTGTAATACGGTGTGTTCATCGTTACACGATGAAGCAAACGTGAAGCAAACTTATAGCACACGTCGTGACACCTCCCCCATAACTGTGCAACGTTTGAAATTTTGTAGGCCTACACGTGCAGGCTTATAGTGATAGTGCGAAAACTGTGAGAGATTTATGTTGCAGGCCCGCGAGTTTCTGACAATTCGAAATTGCAAGATTTGAGCAGTATTTATTATAAGTAGGCCCTATTTTCACTAAAGCAGTGAGGTTACATTGTGTTTTCTTAGTATGTGTTTGTCTGTCTGTCTGTTCGCAAGTGTGAATTATAATAATAGGCTAGGTGTCTGTGCCTCAGGTGGAGCAAGATGGTTCATTCAAAGTTGTTGACTACAGCAATCGAGGAGGTCGAACATTCTTCGGACTTGGATCGCTGCTTACTGGCTACAAGGTAAACACGATCTTACACTGTAGGCCTAATACTAGATGTTTAAGTTGTTTATTTACTGACATCATTTGTTATACATTAGTATATTATATTATATAATGATATCTTGTAGATCGTAGTCTGTATTTTGCTTTTTCTGTGTATTCAATGAAACTCAGTGAAGTAACCGTTATAATTTCTGTGTTTTTGTTCTTTATTCGATGTCTTTAGACAAAATTTTGCCACATGATGCACTGTCATCAGTGAAAAAGCAATACTATTCAGATTTCTTCAAAGTTTTACTTGTGAGTGCTAAATGAACTGATACCATTCCAGACAGTGGTTCAACGCATTTAGGCCTATATCACGGTCGCTCACCGTTAGTACTCGGTAGTGTTAACGTGATGGTGTTTATTTGGTCTTACATGACTGCTGCACGTATAGATTTATCGACCCGTTGTAGCCTACCATTCAGTTTACAGCAGTAAACATGTGCAATACGAGTGCTATTATAATATCGTGGAATAAGGAAAAACTTTCGCGCATTTCTTTTCGACAGCTGAGTTTCTTGGTGGTGTAAAAGCTGATAAGTTTGCCGTGCGTGCGTGCAATTATAGTTGTGCATCGATGATATTTTCAGACGTTTTCAGAACTGATTGAAGCGGCATCGGTGGGCGACCAGCACGCTTTGGACGTGTTCAGCAATGACCTAATGAAAGACGTGGATTGCGTCGAGGGAGAGAAGAGTATGTACACGGCCTACGCGGAACAAAGAGAAACCGACATACCACCCCAGCTATCCTTCTGCTTTGGAAAAGCTGCCGGCAGTGAACTCAGTACAAGTTTTCTACATTACTGCTGCTGTTATAGAGTTTCGGTTTATACTTATAAATCGTGGCTTACGAAAAAATATTGCACAGATGTTTTATTTTACATGTAGTCGCGGTCTATCTTCAACTTGTGTTCGATTTTTTTTCTAAAATGCAAGATTCATGCAGCATTTTATAACGTCTGATTTTCGGCAGTAAAATAACTTTGTTATCAGTATTTTGTCAATGTTGCTAACATCAGTTCGTATATACAGCGTATTTGTAATCAAATTTTTGTTAATTTTCTCAATTATTTTTTAATCACTTCCGATAAAGTTACGATAGATCTAATAAACACAACTGCTCACATTAGGCTTAAGTAGTCAAAACCAGGGTTAATGCTGGACATTTTGCGCTTTTTTAATTTACAGAATTTCAAGTAAAAATTGATAATTTGTCACTTTTTTCTTAAATACCATATTAATTTTTGCTCATTTCTGAAAATTGTTGCTAAACAGTGGCGGCGCCAGCTTTGGGGTTAAAAGGCCGAAACCCTCTTCACGGAAATATTGGCCAAGCTCCGCTCCCATTTTTTCTCATCTATATCAGAACCGTATCGAATTGACTTATTAACACATTGGCGTCGCTAAGCGTTAGAATTTAGTTAGCCAATACACACACAATACGCCATGTTTGTTTTAGACGTGTAAAATGCCGCTTTAATGCGTCACATTTGATTTCAGCTGGGGTCCTGCTGTACGAGCTCACGACGTTGCCTCAGTCTACCTGCTGGGGAGGGGACACTCAACCCCTCTATGACTGTGGCGTCCTGATCTTTCTGCTAGCCCGTCTAAATGTTAAGTTCGCTACTGCTCATAACGTGTCGGATCTGCTTCGTTGGTTGTAGGCAAGTTCAGGCGTGAGGACTTGGCTCGGTCGCTGCTGCATTGTTTCATACTGGACCTGGTGCAGTGTGTTCAGCTGGTCAGCAACTGTAACGGCATCAAGCGCGTCTTCATCTGCGGCGGCTTCGGTTCAACGCCGCTAGTTCGTCGCATGGTCACCACCGAGTGGGTCCGACGCAGTCTACAAATGATGACATTCGGCGCGGTAACGTAACGTAACATTTTTGTCGTATTCTTTTCACATGCGCCGCAGCGTGGCGGCGCAAGTGTATAGCGTCAGGAATTATGGTCAAAAGGTCGCGAATTCGACTGCCTGTTGGGTGGCTATCAAGTGGTTGCTGCTATCATGGGTGACTGTTTTTAGACAGGTAAACCGTCTCAGTGTATAGCCAGCCAACCAGTACACCACCCAGCCTTCTGTCAGATTGAGTATGTTGAGTAGCGGGCCTACCGGCCAGCTTGGCTGGGGTTAAGGTGTAGCGTTGTCACCGGTGTCGGACGACAGGCGATTAGTGCACGATCCCATATGGCATGTGACGCTCCGTCGTTTTTAGAGACGGGTTCATGTGAAGAGTTATATACACCTTTGATCTTTTTTTAAAGTTTTAACGAGTTTAGTTTAACCTCTGTGTTTCATGCCGCCAACGTTACCACGGTTGAGTTCATTGTTTGTGCTGCCGCCGTCTTGATAGCCCTCACTACGGCTCTTTCGTGTCCGTCCGTCCGTTTGTCTGTCTCTCCGTCCCGCATGTGCTTCTAGCGGGCACCCAGCCTGGAAACCGAAAGGCGCAGAAAAACAAACATAATTGGTGTGATCGTTCCCCAGGGCAGCTATATGTAAACGCTGTGGGAATTTTCAGCTCATAAAGTTCAAAGATTACTTAATCTAGATGGCCGCCCGATATGTTGGCATAGTTTTCGAGTTATGCATCAGTCTGGCGTGTTGTATTCTGCAGACTCCCGGACCCAAGTTCGACTTCGTGAAGGGCGGAGAGCACCTGGGCGCACTCGGGTGTGTTGTACACGACGCTGAACAGTCAGTGGCGTCATGAACACGCTGTTGCGACCACGTTTACACTGTACTGTTTAGACATTTCCTTGTTTACGCTGTACGTAGAGGCATTTGCACAATGTAGTTACAAATGTTGTGAAGGAAACATTATAATCTTGTTTATTGTGTATTTTGGATTTTTGGTACGTTGAAAGTGTGACAAAAGAAAACAACAGACGAGGCTGGAATTTGTTTCGCAAAAAAGCACAAATATCGTATGCATGTTGGCTCGAGCCTGGAGACTGTCCTGTCCTTTAGTTTTTTTTCGCGTTTTCAGTGGCTCCATGTGCTTGTATATTGAGTGATGAGCAAATCTATCGTCGTCGTGTTCGTATTCTATCTTGACCGTTTCGATATTCTGTATATTTATCTGTCACTAGTCGTAGCTGCTCAGGATGATAATGTTTTTCTGTGACCGTGTTTACTTGTGTGTAGTTATTCACAAGTAGGCCTACCGATGTACGTTCTGTAGCGTCCATGGCGTATATGATGTGAGATTGCGGTGCGTCTAAATCTCTGGTATTTGGTAAATGTTGCCATACAAATGGCAGGAGCAAAAATCTTGCAAAACATCGTTGTTCTAATTGTCACTTCGTTTGGAACTGTGCTACAGCTCTGTACTGAATAAATGTTTTCATCTTCAATGGCAGCTTACGCTGTCGAGTATAATGACTACGTCACCTGCGGTTAGACCGAGATCAGCTCCGGACTTAATATGCGCTCTAAAAGACTAAATCGATTATATAGAACCTATTTTACCTTATTACTTTACCTTCAGGGCAAGCAGGCTGTTACAATTTGACGTAGTTACGACAAAAACTATTTTGACTGTTTTTTAAACGTGATGTAGACTTACAAGTAATGCTTCGACGTCGGGCAACATTTATGAACTTCTGGCAAAAAAATTTCAGTGATGACCTCGACACCAGTCAGTCAGTATTTGTTTTGTTATACCTCAAAACCAAAGAAAACATTTGAACAAAAATTCTTTTGTTTGCAATGATTCAATGTTGCCGTCTCACTGTTGGGCCCGCGCCGGCAACAGTTCAATTCACTGTTGTCCACGAGGGCAACGGTGCGTATTTGTCAACGTCATGTGACGCAATTTGGACCAGTCGCGTGCAGATATTCAAGGTTGAGGTATAACAATAAGATTTGTCGACCGTTGTCTATGTCACTGGCGAGCGGGCCTTAGACATATTTTGGGCAGTCGCTGGCCCCTAGCTGTGGGCTAGGACTTAATGGAGGCCAACACAACTTTTAAAAAGTCGGCCGCAGCGAACCAGCGTACAAAGTCCGCAGGTACGAAAACGTACGCCAATGGCTTTCAACGCCGCATTAATTAACAACTAGTTAGCCTAGTGCTCGATATTTGATAGCGTTACTGCGTCAGTATTAATATCGAGTGGTGGTTTGGTCATGTGGTGAAGCCCAAGCTCTTCCACAAGTTCGATTTGTTGTATTAACTTGCTGGTCAACAAGTCACACAACAAACCGTGCGTGGTTAAAATGGTTAGGCCTAAATGCTATAGCTTTTCACTGAAAACCCCTCTCAGAGTTACGGAGCGTCACCTGCCGTATGGGATCACACAATGCTACGTACCTGCCACCCGACACATGTGAACGCGCCCCGCCTTAACCCCAGCCAGATAAGCCAGTACTCAATTCACCTACCCCGGAGGGATGGAAGGTTAAGTTGACCGATCGAGGCGGCTAGTTACATAACGAAGTGGTTTACCTGTCCGCATACAAGTCACCCATCCAAGTACTAACCCGCCCCTGTGTAGGTTAACTTCGTTTTGATAGAACACAGCACGTTACCGCTACTCCACAGCACCAACCCACTTCATATTGTGGATTTGCTGTAGCCTACAGCTTGTTGTCAGCACGATGCACGACAAACCCACAACAAATTTGTTGCATCTTCCAGGCCTACTTTTCGTTCCGTAAATTTCCTGGTTTGCATTTCCAGCGCCCCTGGTCTAAATGCGTTTATCCGGCACCATGCCGACTTCAAACAGCGCGCTGAACCACCCACAGACACAGATAATTAGTTTATGTACGGAGCACATTAGACCACACACATCGACGCTTGCTGGACACTGCAGTCCATACTGCGCAGTACCTAGCCTAATTGCACTGAGCTATGATCTCGGCGCCGGACGTCGTGTGTTAAAATGATTAGCCGCACCAATAGAAGCAGATTTCGACAGAAAAGTCCAGGCCTACGTGACGACAAGATGAGATTTAAAGAAATGTAACCATACCGTTGAAAATGTACGCCTACGCCTGCCCTGCAGTGATGTAAACAAGACTTTAAAAACTAGAAATTTGGGGCAAAGCCCAACGTGAGTCCGCCCGGCGCCCTAAGTCCGATTGGGGGAAATTAGGGAGGGGGCGGGGGGTTAAATTTTCCCGGCACCAAAGTCACGTGGTATGGCCCAAACTCAAATGCATTGGCATACGCAGAACGCGCATTGTCGACTTAGGGTAGGTCAACATGAGCGCTTATAATTTTGTTCACTGTGGACCTTAGTTCACAATTTTTTTTCGTTCAACGCCGAAAAGATCGCTCTCGTTAACGCCGTTTACATTTGTCGCTATTTTCATCCGTTCCAGAGATATTTGCGCTCAAACTCGAAAGTTGTCGTAAATCGCACCGATTTTTGAACGTTTTTTTGCCTTCCCAAATTTTAAGGGGGTGGTGCCTCCAAAAGTTGTACTTGCGTTAACATTTCAACCTAGAGGGACGTCATGTGTTAAAGTTAATTTGGGCTACACCCCCTAACTCCGAAGTTATAAGCGCTCTTTTACTACATTTTAAGCCAATTTTGGACCCCCTTTGAAAAAAATTGTAAGGAGGACCCAGGTTTCCGGTGGGGGAAGCGCTAGCAAGACTTGGTCATTCTATGGCGCGTGTGAAAATTTGGGGGCGCAGCACCCCTAGGGGCAGAAATATGGTCTTCCAAAAATCGATTTGGGTGGGTATGATTCCACATCCAGATCTCCGTAATTAGTAAACCAAAGTTCATCGGACTTGTTTCGCCTAACGCAGGTAACGCAGGTAACGCCTAACGCGCGTAACCGGCTGTGGGTCGTAGCGCCCTCCACGTTGACCTGTCATCGGCAAGAGCCCATGCGTTAAGGAATCGCGGTAGATAAAATATTTATCCGATTTTGAATATCTTCATTCGTTTCGGTATTCGATATTCGCCGCCGAACTTCGAAGTCGTCCGAAATCGAGCCAAATTTTGCATGTTTTTGGCCCCTAAAATTTTTCTGGGGTAGGCCCCCAAAATTTTGGATCGGCATTATAAAATTTGGCCTAGTACAGACCACCGTGCAAAATTGTACGCCGGTCGGTTCACGCATCTCGGAGATCTCGCGTTGAAAAAAATAAAACATCTGCAGTAAAACTTGAGTCTGCTCCGCAAGCTATCGCTTCCGGGCGGACTAAAAACCATGATCTTCACTTAAGCCCTAGAAGTAAGCTATCAGTAACTGTCAGCCTGTAATTATGTTGTCGCTGCATTTAAAATACTTTAAGTCAATTAGACATATACTGCATTATGTACAGTAGGCTAACTATTTTTAAGTTGCATTTTGCAAGCATAAGATTGCAGAACAGCTGATATGGCACCATTCCTCTGTGGCTGAAAACCTGTTCCACTGGTGCGGAGGTGCTTGATGTGCAAAGAAAAATACTTAATTAGCTATGACGCAACATAAAAACATAGGTCTATTTCCGTTTTCGAGACAAAACCAAGACCTAGTCGAGGATAATTGTTGCTTAACACAGTGAAATATAATATTATTAATGTACTAGAAATACGTTCTGTGAAACGAGGTATCTGTCCCATTGCCACGCTATAATAGCCTAGCAGCTGCGTTTCAGTGTTTGACGCTCTTGTGAGCCTGCAGCAAATTTTGTCTTTGAATAAAAACGGTTGGTTGCCATGACAACAGGGTTTTCAGGGGAGAAATTTACATGACACTACTGCATAGCCCGAGCCCGAAAATAGAGAGTAGGTGAAAACAGCGTGCAATTACCTTTTGTGGGAGCCAAGTTATAGTCAATTTGTCCCAAAATTCGTTGCCATGGCAACAGGGGTCGGCAGGGGAAAAATTCAAATGACACCGTCGGATAGCCCGGCCCAAAAATAGGCTGGTAGGAAAACACAACGCGCAATTATCTTTTACGGGGACCGAGTTATACCGTTTTGAATTCCCCATAGGCCGTAATGCAATTTTTATTTTAAAAATTGGGGTAAAATAGGAGGAGTTATCAGATTTTTATCCCAAACAAACTCGATCTTACTTTTCGGGCCCCGAATCACTGTGCAAAATTTCATCAGAATCGAGTCAAAGTTGCGGCCGTAGAAGTGTTTACAGACAGACTGACAGACAGACGCAAGTGATTTTATAATCTGTTCCTTGCTATGCTATAGCAATTGGACAGATAATAAATCTAGAAAGTTGAGAAATTAGCTGGATAACGTCTTGTATACAATGCGGTGCAGTTTTCACGCTGTATCCTAGAGCCAGTAAACAGTTTGCACTAGAAGACCTGACTATAGGACACCGATTTACGACAAGGCGACACCGCATGTTCAATTATTAAACCTCGCTGCACTGCAGGGCCACGTCTGTCTGTCTGTCCATAGCGGGTTTTGTCTGTCCATCCGTCTGTATTTCGCTCTTTATAGCCACGCGTCGCTGTCTGCTTTCCCTATATATCCGTCGCTAGTTTTTTTTCGTTCACATTGTGCCGCGATCCGAGAACGTTTTGGTTCATCGCAAACACTGTCACGCATAAGCAAACAGTATTGGGGATTCTGTCTGACAAATGCTGTAACACTGTCACCAATGAACGTGGGCTTTATTTTTAAACTATCTACAACTTACGTGTCTGATTTATAAATGTTGATAAGGCTTTGTTCGGTGAAAAATGGAGCACTTTCTGCGGGGTCCTAAAATCCTGAATGAATTGACTTGGGAATATTATTCACAAATTGTTGTTATTATTGTAAGCACAATATAAATTGATGTTACAGCATTTTAGCATTAATGGTTCTACGTTACTAGTGTAAGGAATTAATATAAGCACATAAGACAAAATACCACTTTTCAATTATAAAGTAATAAGCCTGAAATGTTTAAACCAACAAATCGAAATAAATCCCCTAAATAGTCACAGTGGAGTATGGAAAAAAGCCGAAAACATGAACGGGTGACTACATGGATCAACTGGATTAGTCGTAATTTCAACTGTCGACTTTTCCGCTATCCACTTTACGCGACGTCGCCGCTGTCGCGGTTTTATGTGAGATAAAATAAAACATTTGCAAAAATGTTTCGCGGATGTTTTTGCTTTTTGTTATGAGACCGCCCTATTATAATAAGCTGCATTATTAGTCTTGCTTGTCAGTCTGTCTGTCTGTCGCATACGAACTATTGACTCAAAAACAAAAAGCGCAGAAAAGCTTAATATGTATTTTTTTTACTGGGCCGACATTATTTTCTATAGTTTGCTAACTCTTCTAGAGCGTAATATACTTTGCAAATAGTGTACACGCCTCTACACCTGACACGTACAGTGTACAGTCGCTACAAATTACAATGAAATTACAAATTTCACTAATAGAAAATCGCATACGCCCTTTCAGATAAGATAAAAATTATCGACCTTGGATGACCTTAAAGCTCACTGACAACCAGTACGATCGGCTATCTTAGCGACAGCTGGGCTTGTTTTATAAAATTTATACTTGCTATTTCAGGTAAGAACCAACGCGATATTCATCACAATCTATAGGATACACAAATGCCAGGCACTGAACGTCAGTGTATTCATAGACCATTATCTATGAGTGTATCAAGACGAACACAGACCGCGTAGGATAGAGCTGCGCTGAATACTCGATTACTGGATACTAAATAAAATTGCTCCCACAGAAAAAAAACAAGAAGCCAGCTGTCGATAGGGTGAACCGACCGTGGTCTCTTATACCGTCATGACGAATAAAGCTTTTCAAATACGCAACAGACTCCATGTTTGAGTATCCCATTTCATCACAACTCATAGCAGTCAATACATTACTTGGTAGAAATTGTATGTTCGTTGCTTGTTAATACTATTACGGTTTTTCAACTTATCTGAAAGGGCGTATGCGATTTTCTATTAGAGATCAATAGCAACCTTGGCCCTATTTCTTGCCAGTTTTTCGTTGAAAAACGCACATTTTTCCGACTCTCTCTATTAACCCAAAATTTGAAAATGTTTCCTTTGCAATATATCGCTAAAATTTTCCATGCACATGGAAAAATACATGGCTCGTAAAAAGGTTTCCCATAACGCCTAAATGTTAGCTACAATACATCCATAACAGACGGAAAGACAGATGGACAGACAGACAAACAAACAAACGACAACTCGTACCATACGCTCGACTGTTACATAAGTACAGTCGGCTAAAAACGAAAAAAACAGGTAAAAGATGTCGGCGCCAAGTGCGACATTAAATGCGACCGTCCGTTCAGGTGCCGAGCGTCGCAGGCGTTGAAAATAAACTAGGTTTAACAAAGATTAGGCTAGGTTAAGTTTACTTTCGGCGCTTGAACCACCCGTGGGCAAGTACACATATTCGCCAATAATATATTTGTCGATTTCTGTACGTTTGATAATTGTTGATCTCTGACTTTTTAAACTGAAAACTTTTACACCGCTTATTTTTCCTGCCCTGAAAAATGTTCACGCTAATTTTGGTTTTATGTCCTTCTGTTTTCGAGTTCGCAGAAACCCGCACAGAACAGACGGACTGACAGACAGACGGTTAGTACATGCATTACGAGATACGAGATATAAGTAATTTACGTACATATGGCCCCTAGAATGTAACCAACGTTGGATGAGATAAAGTACATGGTAACGATGTATTACAGTATAGGCTTACGGCGACTGAAGGATAATATTGATTTTTTTTTTGTATAGCAATCCGAAAATAAAATCTAATAACCGTTTACAGTGAGATAAATACTCCACGGTATGCATACCTAGCGGCTTGACAACGGTACGCAGTCGCTGTCGTTGACGCTGACACGTTAGATTCACATGTGCAGGTGACTGTTCGACATCCCTCTCTGACAAAGCCCCTCCTATAATAATGATGATGTTGACTAGAAGCGATCAGAGCTCTCAAACCTTTGCCGAGAATGGTGCTGGCACATAGCGAACACAACAAGCGTGACGCGTCACCGGCACTGTGGCCGAGTGGCCATGGCCGTAGCACTTTTGATGGCTTTGACAATAGCATTGTAAGCGATTCTCCATATTTTTACATTTTTCTTCGTAGCAGAGTCGTCTGTCTATCTGTCACATTTGTGCACTTTCTTTACGCGACGGATTTTCATGCCATGTACACTTGTGAAGTCCAGTGACACATTGTGTTAGACGGAGGTCTCTGATTTTTCAGAGAAAAAAGATTTGATAGGTCAAACCTCTGATTCGTTTATATGGCGCTATATAAATGTGTTATGATTGATTAATCGCTTGAACATGCAATTGCAAATTTCGGCCAAACTGTCAGTCTTATGCTTCCATCTAGCAAATACAAACGAAGATTTAGGTAAACTTATCAAAGCGAATCCGCTTTTTACTAGATTACTTTTGTCCTTATTTACGTTACGTACACTTATTCAGGGCCTACCATATGCCCAATTGCTTATAGTTTCTTTCTGTCCTGGCCTGTCATTGTTTACGTTTGCTGTAGCCTCTGTGTTATTATGTAGCCTATAACTGTGAAGGTCTATAACTGTGAAACTAGCTAATGATGCCCGGAGGCAATTGTGAGTGTCGTCGCTTGGGAGTTTTTGTGCATGACGGGGGTTCTTTGTCCGGCTGGGCACAGTGGTCGTGTGCCTATGGTGACGGTGACGGTTGCTGATGTTATGTACGCGAGCGATTGCGCTGCTTTGTTGCGCTGGTTTGTTAACTCAGTATACAGGCCGTTGACGACTAGACCGAGTGACATTTAGAGGCGCTGTTAACAGTTACAACGCGATACTAAGACGTGCACGCGTTTATGGAGTTTGCACAAAAACGAGAAAAAGAGTTCGCATAGACTGCTAAATCCGTTGCGTGTGAGCTCGGCCCCTTTCTAACACATGTACTTTCTAATACAATCAAAGGCGTAACTCTGTATCCCAAAGTGAAAAGCTTGAGATCAGCCCGGGGGCGCAGTCCAAAGGCATATCCCTACAGTAAGGGGATCTGGGGATCAAGTTTTCCTAAAGCTGAATGACTGTAGGCTTTGTATAGCTAAATATTGCATTAATCGTGCACTTGCAAGCTCTTTGCAATTCTACTAATTTTACATACTTACTATAAGTCTAAGCACCGCTATTTACCAAATGGTCTGCAAAAATCATTTTAATAATTGCAGTATTTCAGTGATGTTAAATTCCTTAAAAAATTAAAATTTTGAGCAGGAGAGGTGGGTTGAAACATATTAGCAACCCTTTCGTCACGTAGTGACACCCGAGAGTTACGCACCAGAGCAAAAAAGTGCAATACAAGAATTTTTCTTGTGTTCCTGCCAGTTTGTAGAAACTGAAATATATTTTGACTTCGACACGCCAGTAGCTGTCGTCAAACTGCGGTCGCTCTGTGACGTCATGACTCGGACATCACGTGACTACTACGTCATAGTTACGTCATTAGTCATCCTCGCTGTCGTCGTCGTCAGCTCGTCAGGTAAACCAGTAGTAGTAGTAGTAGTAGAAGTGGTAAGTGAGTAAGTAAGTAAGCCAGAAAAAGGATAAAATGCCCAAAGTAACGGAGCGTCAACGTGTGAACACTACAAAAGAAGAGGTGAAACAGCAGGTAGAGAAAAGTGGGTTTTTAAAGTTTAGACGGACCGGAAGACTACAGTTACAGAGAATGCGGAGGTAACGTGTTTAGGGAGTCTGTTCCAGCCACGAGCAGCAGCGACTGGAAAAAATCAGTCGCCGACGGTATTAGACAATCGTGTGCGGCCGTCAATCTGAGATGATAGTGATAGTGATAGCTAGTAGGTTAGTAGTAAGTTATCCGCTCAAACAAAATGGCACAGACAGCTATAAAAGATAACTTTTTGTTGACCCAAGCATGTCAATTAATACTGATGAACAAATGAAATTTAGTTGAAGGGTTTTGTCGCTATAGGCCTAACGTAATGTAATGTAGATGTATCAAAATTTTAATTCGTCGTAGATGGCAGTAATAGCTAGCAAACCGTGCTCTAGAATGACAGAAAAAGAATAGAAAGGTCTTAAAAAGTTAAGATAATTGTGTTTTAAGAGTACTAGACGACGTGCATTCAGTGACGAAGTGTGGTGGAGTGACTACTCGATGCAAGAGATCCGTGCAGCAGTGATAATTCCCGAAACTGTTTTTCGAATATTTAAGATATTTCGTGACACTTGCCGAAAAGTTTTAAATGGCCTATTATCGAACACTGCCCATCTCCAAGCACAATACATAAGCCTAAATATCCTCTCGCGTAACTATATAATTTATCATTCACGCACCTACTGTTTCTTATGCTTATCTGAATTTGAGATCTCTTGCGTGTTTTTTTTATTTACTGTAGATCAAAAAAGTAAACCACCGAGACATCTAGGCGCTGTAGGCACCTACGTGCTTGTGTAGGTGCAAGTGGTCTAGTGGTTGTTGTTGACTCGTAGGCTTAACTTTCATGTTACGGTTCGATCCTCACAGCCGGTCATTTGCAAGCAACATTGAGCAAGTTGCTAGCCTACTGTGTGCTCACGTCAACTCAGCCTTCTACCCTCCGTGGGATGGAAAATGAGTGGTAACTTAAGGGCTACGGTGTGAAGGCCCAGTGTGACTGATTGGGGCGGAAATATGTCCGCTTGCTACAATTTCTGCAAACCGCGGGTTCAATAATATTATTTGCTGTCGCGGGCAATCGATGGTCGCGTAGTGCGCTGAGGTATCATTAGCTCATGCCAATCAGCTGCCACTACCGATATTGTGAAAGCGCTTCTGGATGGGACTGCACACTTTGTGGATAAAAACAAAGGTCCAGAACCTGGGCTCTGGACCATCAGAGCGTCTTCGGTTGATGTAGCCAACGAGCGAGTCGAGTCTGGCACCCGATTTACCTACCTTGGCAGCGATCTGGACTCCAGCGGCTATTGCACATCGGAAATTTAGCGTCGCATCGGCATAGCATCAACGGTATTTGGGAGACTTGACAATGTCTGAAAACAATCCCGCTTAAGCCTACAAACAAAGCTTAGAATATACACATCCCATGTCCAATCAAACCTTCTTCATGGAGCTGACACATGGACCATCCTCAAGGCTGATGGCAAAAGACTACAAGCCTTTCACATTCAGTGCCAGCGCCGCATCCGGCGGTCAGACTTTGTAACCAACTCGGCAGTCACGGAAACGACAGGTCTACCAGACATACGCGTAGTCATCAATGACAGAAAGCTGGCTCTGTTCGGACATGTCAGAAGGCACTACAGCACATGACGTCCTTCACGCGTCGGTTGAAGCACATGCCGGCATGGTACCACATCCTGGTTAGCGAAGAAAGCCTGGAAGACTGCGATGTACCTGGTTACGTGACGTTCTGAAAGCGACGCGTTTAACTGCTCGGGAGGCCTGGACAGCGGCTAATGATCGGGAAGAGTGGAAAGCGCAACGGTCCACCGCCAACTATACGCGTTCTGATGATGATGATGATGATGCTTCTGGCTAAGCTTATAAGTTCTTCTTATGTAAGAAATGCCATATCAAGTACCGAACTTTATCTTTATTTTTTTTTATTATCTTTTTGGTGGTCCTAATGTCGATGAAAGTTGACCGATTTTCATTATCTTTTCATTGTTACATCCTGCGAAAAAGATGCAATAGCGTATATAGTTGCTAAAGATCCCAATACATCTACAATGCGTCATTAAACTACATTGCTTGACCTCCCAATATATAGTTAAAGTAGAGCTGTCGAAGCGTTAATTTTTTAACGCATTAATTAACGCGTTATTAACGCACCCAGGCCCGTCGAGAGGGAGAGTAGGGGGAAGCCCGCCTATAGAATATAGAAAGTTAAAGCACATTTTAAACGTATAATCAACAATAACTGCCGTCATAGCTAGCATAAAAATCTATTAGCCTGTCGTCAAAATAATTATTTATTTACAGTAGTGATAGAACGGCAACTACAGTTTAGTTACTTGAATTTATTTGACTGTCAAATAACCGCAGTTTAACGGAATATTGAAACTTTTGCTTCGCGAAATTTAGTAAATTGACGTAAATTTACGTATGTACGTTAATTATTTTAACGTGCGTTAATTTTTTAACGCGCGTTAATTTATTAACGCATTAACGCGTTAATTAATGTGTTAATTAGGCAGCTGTAATTTAAAGAGGTTCGTGCTACAATGTGCGATGAAAATATAGTGCCGTTAGTTTTTAATGTGCGCTGACAAAAGGCGAACATTATGGAATATGAACACTAAACGCCAATTGCGGTATAAACAACAATGACAACCCCCTCCCCAGATCCCACCCCCTACCCTTCCGCTTCCTTTATTCCAAAGTTCTGGATCCGCCACTGATTGTGTGCATAGGCCTAACATTTTATTTCATTTTATACAGATTATGGTTATTTCAAGATTTTTAGAGAGAGAGGAGCACTTTTGTGAACGCAGGCCTAGTTTACAATGTTGTGTAAGAGCAACTAAGTCACACATCCGACACAGCACAGATCTTTTTATTGGGATGAAAGGTGATACAAAGCAGAACAGACTGCCTAGCAACCACGTCTGTTGTCATGGCGACGCGTGACAACAAACAACTTCCAGAAAGTATCCTGGATGACAGAGCGGACGTGCAATTAGTAAATGTTCGTGCTTCAGTATAGGAGTGTGCGAGCAACGGAGTGATTCTCGCAGGAACTTTTGTTCCGCTGCTATTCCGCTATAGTTTCAAAATCTGTGTATATGGGCCGGAAATTGCTAGCTCATAGGTCAAAGTTTCAGCTTATACTCCACGTCAAAAACCTTTTAAATATTTCACATATTTCGCGCAAACGGGCTTGCGCGATGACAATGTAAAAGTAAACTTTTAATGGAAATTCATAACAAGTAAGTTATGTATGTAATAGTTAGGTAGACGACCGCACGTGATGTCGGCACTGGTCCAACATAGCCTACTTTCTAGTGTATTTGAACTTGAAAGACAAAAGTGACAACATAAATTTTTGATTAGGCCTAAGTGGCAGAACGTAGGCTATGCTACGTGTTGAGCGGTGACTAAATATATGTTAAGCCATTGTCTGGAGTGGTATAAACGAGTGTTAAACAGGCCGGGGTTTAACAATTTATGCAACAGTCGCCGACAGTCGGTACATTGTCGTTTCTTTGGTCACGTTTGAGTACTCTTGTGAACTCGTTATACCCGTTATACCCTACCAGTGCACACACGCTGCTTGAGATAGGCACGACGAGTGCGACAGTCAAGTAATTCCGGTATAAACAGCCAGCGGATGATGGATTCTTTACGATCCAGTCTATCTCTTACACGGTGTATGTAGTCACGATCCGTGTGATCCAGCTAAGACGTGAAGAAGATCACGTCACGTGATACCTGGTCACGTGATCACAGCAACAAGACTTCTTTCTTCTGCCAGTTACAATAACAACTTATTCGCTAATGTAATAAGCACAAACAAATTATTTATGTTATTTTATTTTACATAGAAAAGCAGAGTGTTTGTGTAGGTTTCTGATCTTGATTTCTGTAATTTGGCGCTGTACAAACATGTTCGTTCTTTGAGGTAAAAAAATCGATACGTAGCAAAAATGCAAAAATACCGGTAAAAGCAGACTGTTCCAAGATTAGAATATAACATAAAGCTTAATGTATGTATTTTTGTATTTTTTCATTAAAAGTCAGCCACCTTTAACCTGGACATTCGTCAGAACATGCGAAAATGTTACAGTTTTCTCAAGTTGTTAAAAACATAAATGCAATAAATGTTTATTGCTTTTTTCATCAAATTTATATCAGATCAGAGCAAAAAACTTCAACAGTTTACAAAGCTATGTAAGGGCGATATGAGTCAAAATTCGAAAACAGCAAAAATGGCTTTGGGGCGATATTATTGCGTGTTGAATGCCAGACTGGCCCTTACAAGACTAGCCATTCTAAATACTTGAGAAATATTATGTAGGCCTATATCCTGAACAAAATTTCATTGTAGATACTTTTACTAAGTGCCAAGCTAAGCTAAGTGAAAGCCGTTTTCGAGTGTTGACTCATATCGCCCTTACATAGCATTATAAACTTTGAAAGCCGCTTGAGAGAATGCGTAAGCCTATTCGTTATATATGTAAAAAAAACTTACCAGTTTACAACTGTGTGTAAGGACGATGTGATGATATACCCGAAATGTAAGAAAAATTTAAGGGGAGGAATTTAAGTGACACCATCGGATGGCTCGGGCCCAAAAATAAGGGGGTAAGTGCAAACGGCGCGCAATTATCTCTTAAGGGGGCCGAGTTTTACCGCTTCGAAATCTCAATTGGCTGTAATGCAAAATTTTCAACTTTTTAATGGTTGCTATAACAACAGGGGTCGTTAAGGAGTAAATTTATTCGACACCATTAGATTGCCCGACCCCAAAAATAGGAGGTAGGAAAACACATTACGCAATTATCTTTTACGGGGACCGAGTTATGCCGCTTTGAAGTCCCCATAGGCTGTAATGCAAATGTTTAAAAAAAAATTAAAATTGGGGCATAAATAAGGGTAAATTTTAAAAAAATTGATCGAAAACATATAAGAAATGTGCTTGGCGTCAGGACGCTTCGTTTCAGCCATTAGCGAAGTCGGACGGTCCAACAGGCTGGTCTGTAGCCGTGTGCAAGAAAAATAGAAAAAAATAGACGCCTAACGACGAATTTCGCGCATGCGCAGCCACGTCCCCTTTGAACCGATTGTAACTACATTTTGCATGTGGGGTCGGGTTGGCGATGTGATGACTGAAGCCAAGTTTTATGGAAATCGGTTTAGGGGTTTCGGAGTTACAGGACTCCCCAAACGCCGTTTCCTATACTTAACGTTCATCGCCCTTACAACAGTGTCAGCACTACTGTGCTGCACTGTGATCCGTTGTACGTGTATTGATTTATAATCTAGTGTCATGATAGCAAAGTCTCGATAATAGTCGCTCAATTTATCAATTAATCAATACACTTAGCCTACAGGTAGCGCCGTATATCTGTCGCGCGCGATCAAGCGAATCAAAGGAGCTAATTCGAACGCGTATGAAACATGTACAGGGGACAGAGAAGATGAAGACAAGCGAACAGGACCATTGATAGAACTATACAATATGACACATCGTGAGTATGAATTACACGTTGGATTCGTCATCAGGCAAACATTGTTAACATTGTTGTCATAATATTAGTCGTCCTTACGACACTCACACTATCGTGTGAGGTGTGATAACTGCGTTTTATTTTTGTTCGTCCACAAAGTCGCGACAGGAAAAAAATGTTTAAAAGTTCTTGGATCCGAATTTGAGCTCCACCCATTGTCATAATCTACTCATAACCTTTCCAGCAATCTTGCCGATAGACATCTCTGAGACAAACAGACAGACAGCGGTGAAACACACTGTAACACGAAAGCTCTTTCGTTCGGTGCGTGTTTTGCGTGAATGTATACTTCGTTTCTGGTAGCGTCGCGCCTCGGTGTTTAATTAAGACTAATCCTTTGTGAACATAGTACGTCGTATGTTGCTACATTAGGCCTACCTTGTGGAAACGAGTAATGTAATCTTGCTCTGTAATGACTTCTACCTGTGTTTTATTGCCCTGTTGTCCACGTTGGTGCGATAGTTTGAATTAGTGGTAGGTTTAAAACGTCTGTTTCAATCAATTTGGTTGCTCGGCGTCGAACCCGGTTAGTACTGGGATGCGTTATTTTGGCCAAAATGAATTTTGTATTTGTTAAACGTTTAAGTTGTGCAAGCTTGTGAGTAACATGTTCAATTTGAGTCAGCGGATGATTTTTATTCGTGCTTCTGCTGCAGATCACCCCAGAATACAACAGTGAAGCAACTCGGTCCATGTTTGTCAAAGTTACCGGCAAAATGTTGTGTGAGTGTTTTTTGATCAATTGCGTACTTTTCGCCGAGCAGCGACAGGTTTGTAGTTCAACTATTAAGACGACGAAAATTGCCGAACCTGGGAGTTCGTAAACTATAGAAAGGTCAAACGTCACTGTAATATTGCATCATTTTAGCACAATCTTGCCAGCTGTCTACCTGTATGTCTGTTTCTCCCTGTAGGCCTATCGCTCTCTATTTTTCTGTGTCTGTCGTTCGTGTAAGGGGGTTCGGTTGTTCGACGCATGGAGGGACTATATGTCAAATTATCAGCCGGGGGCCAAATCAGCAGTAATTTTTGCATGTTGTATAAATATTTACTTTCAGACTAAACTTTTAAAAACCGTGCCTATGAAATATACCGATAATTTTCTTGCAGTTTTTTTGGCGGGGGAAGGAAGATGCACAGTATTGCCTCGGATTTCTGTGGAGGTTTCGGCCCTGCGGTTCGATGACTGCGAGGTCACGTGACGAGCTATCAACAAGTGCGAGCTAATTGATCATACTCGGCGGGCGAGCGGCTTTTAATTACCCCAGACTGCATCATCGATGCGGCGACATTCACAACGGGTCGATACGAACCACCCTGCACCCAGTCCGGGCTTGGAGTGCAGTGTTTATCACTCGACGCAACAACCCATTACTCTTACATACTGCCGGTCTTTAGCACTATGTCTGCAGTGGTATAACGGGCAAGATTCTCAACCCATCGTGCTCCCCGCGCTTGCTCGCATTCGTGCACTTGGCTCCACCCTGCACTAGATAGGCCCATCAATGCAACCGCAAACGACTTTCTTTCACTATTGCACTGACAGATGAACTGCAGGAAAAGCTGTAGACCTCATAAAATTACCTGCCACTTCGCCTTAAATCTGTTGCTGCACTACCTTGTGAAACGTAAATGTTAAGGGCACACAGAAGTTTGTTTATATTAGACACATTGTAACAACGCGTCCGAGTACTAACCAGGCTCAACGTTGAGCAACCAGCTTGATCGAGACCGACGTTTTGAAAAACTGTTGCCTCATTGGTGACTTTTCTCACTTAACGTACTTTCAAAAACATACATGTAGAACGTAGAAGAACGACAAGTGAAACACGTGTACGTGGTGTATGTTTTTACACTGGTGGTAAAATAACGAAAAAAAATCCGGATCGCCGCCAAAATCACTGCACCAGTCCCAAGTACTTTCCAAAATGTCATCGAAATTTTTCTACCTATTTCTCAGTAAAATAATCCAGCTGACAGAATTCTACATATCCTATACTTCGTCAGCGCAAGTGATAAACAGATTGATGACACGTCAGTTTTCTAATTTCTCCGTTTTTCGTTTTTGTCCAAACTGAGTAATTGCTTTATTGATTTCCGCGCACAAGTGCATCAACTTCTGTCCGTGTAAGACTAATAAGCTACATGCCCTCAAAATTCAATATCACATCAAATATACGTCTACAGCAATGGTGTAGTCCCAAAAAAGTTGGGGAGTGAGGACGTATGGCACTAGTTCACGAAGGTCGTAGGTTTAAACTTATGAAAAACGTAGAAAATAAAATCATATTTAAATTTTAACGAAAAAATGCGATTTGGGGCAAAAATCGTAAAACAACTTAGGAAAAAGTGCGATGATAAACTAGCTGTGGCCCCAAAATTCATAAAAAAACAACATGTTTGCTTCAGGATACGTTCTTAATACGTGCGACAACACCGGGCGCAAAGGTCCGACACAGCACCAATGTGACCTCGTCTATCAACGTCACGGTGACCTTGAAATCAAGGTCATTGAAGAAAATGAAACCTTCCCGACAGGCACACAGTTCTGGACTGTACCGGCCGACGGCTTTTACACGTACGACTGTTAATAGGCAACAATAAAACAGAGATGTGTTGCTCACTTAATTAAACTAATTATAATTTATTAGATTTTGTGCTAATTTTAACTTTAATTAATTAGCAAAAAACTGTCCAATTCTATGGGCAGTCATAAGTATTTCTAGGTTTATCTGTCCAGCCCGCGTTTGATCAAAACACTAATTAATTACAATTATCTCAGTTTTACACCATGAGTCAAATCATGCCACCACGCTTTCGCCCATATCTTCGCCAAATACAAATCGATATTTGGAATTTTTTACCAGCACACTCTGTAAATGATTTAAGATAGCTGCGTCGCTATCACTGTCAAAGCTTTCGGCGCTGCGAAACTGCCTAACTAGATTAAATTGGAAGAACGGAAGTGAAAGGAGATGTGTTAGAAGAAAAAAAACGAAAGGAAAAGCTAAACTCTTGCACTCGTAAACATGTAGGCCTATGGAAGAAGATCATATTCGGAAGAGTAGGGGCGAAATTTTACACAGTTGCTTAAGGCCGGCAAATGTCAAATTTTCCAATGTGCAAATAAATGAAATGTTTTCAATCATATTATGCTATACAGTATAACCGCTCACGGAGCTAGCGGAGGGCGCGGGCTGTATAACCGACAACAGTCAAAAGCCGGCTATGTGTCGGCCACGTTTTATTTGACAACCGATGAACAACTTGGAGTCATAGTCGGACAACAGGGACAAGGCGCTTGCTTCAAGGTAACTCTGTAGTTGTAGTGTTAGCAGTAGTAGTAGTAGGCCTTGTAGTAAGCCTATCATCTGCCTGTAGATATAGACTATACACGTTAGCTTCATTGGTACTGAGTCGCACAGTGATGTAGGCCTACATTAGCTGTAGTCATAGTAGTGATGATGGGGATTTGGTCGTAGGTGTTTCTCATACTCGAGGATTTTTGTCCGTATTCTTTGTGCCAGGTTGTCGTTTGGCCCGCAACTTAGGCTTACAGGGAATCCCGTATAATGCACGATTCCGGCAGATAACAGATTTCACCATTGTCTGTTTTTTCATATCAGACAGTGGTGAAATCTGATTTACTAACAACGAGCAAGGAAAGTCGTTTGTTGCTTAAGCTTATTTTTCGTTAGGCCTAGCTGTTGGTACAACTATTATGTGTCGCTTTGTCTGCGGCTTGCATTGCATATTTTGATTGGGGGTATATACCCACCCCATATATATTCTTGCAGTGGGCAGAGAGTGGCCTTCGTGTAGGCCTATGACGTAAAACAACGTTAGGCGGATGGCAGACGTCCCAAGTTCTCCGCCTAAGTTTCTGGTAACAGAAGCTTGGGCGGAAAACTTGGGTCACACGACTGTCCGTTCCAATCGCATTTTATGATTCTGTCCAGCTCGAACGTTGCAGCTGAAGTGACGAACGTCTGATGTTGCTTTTCGCGAAGCCACTTAATCATAAGCTTACGCGTTTAATGCGACACTCAGCGACTAGAGACAGTAGCTTCGGCGGCGAGGCAAAATAACTATGGACTAAACAGATACGTTTCAGACAGCGGCTGCGGAATCTCTGAACAAGTGGGACCGTGTAAAATTTTTGTAAAAAATATTTTACGGTCTCGCAAAAAAGGCATCGCATTTATACCTATATAGGCTTACTTAGTTAGCCTAGGTCTATATGAGACTTATGTACATTATGTATATTTATGAATAATGTGTAAATGCGTGATCATAAAATGTTTGTACAGCATTCAGATAAGAAAACAGCACAGTTATGTCAGCGAGGTCCCACCCCAGCCGGACGACGGCAAACTCTGATTGGTGGTGGAGGAGGAGGAGGAGGCGGAGCCAGCTACGTTTTTAAGGTGATTAAGTTATTAATACTTTCATGATAATTTGTGTTTTATCAGTCTGCTGAGCACTGGGAGACAATTGAACACGGATGAAATGCAAAGCCGGTGTCCGGAAGGGCCGCAGGTCCGCAGCCTAAAACCTGCGGGATCGAAAATAAAAATCGAACACCAGATGTGAGGTGTGGTTCTTGGGAGGATAGAGCAGTGAACTCTTTCAATACCCCTCCAGCTATAAGATAAGCCTATGTGCTGTCCGCTCAGAGTTTTTAATAGGCCTACATTTTGCCTTTCCTCATGACACTTTTTGCGCTTCATATTCTGCGGCTTTTCCGTTGACATCATGCGCTGCACACATTTGAGATATTTACTTGCTTGCTTACTTACTTGATCCCTATAACGTGCTCATTTTTAGATCATACAGTCTTCTTGGGGGACGCACCAAGAGATGTTTTGGTAAAAAAATGCCCTTGATAATGTAGGCCTAGTGTTCTATCCACTTTCCATAGAGAAATATCCTCTCCTCTTAAGAGCAATGCGTGTCATGTACCGTAGTTGTGTCGAAGACTCGACGTCTACTGTCAGTGGTCTTTTATGACATTGGGAGTAATCGACTGATAGATTGATTAGTTGATTCTTAATGTGTATAGATGGCTGCTGATGATGGCGTGTCGGTGGAGCTACTGCTAGTGGCCGCTGGCGGTGGTGGCAGTTCACTACATCCTGGCGCTGACGAGCAACTGAAGTCTGCAGGCGGGGGACTGTCTCCTGTAGGACCGGGCACATCAGCACCGGCCACGGACAACACCACCGCAGGTCGTACATGTACGGTCACCGTTCTCAAATAATAGATATCTTTATTTCGCCTCAAAGGCAGCCACAAACACAATTAAAACTGTAACAAGACAAGCACACACACAAAGAGAAACAGATTTAAAAAAAAAATAAAGAACCGTAAAATGCAATCAAACACACAGACACACACACACACACACCTACACCTAATGTAGGCTTAGACCTGAGTAGAAAAACCTCTCTTCCAGTTTTTCGTTATTTTTTTGGTTCATTAAGAATTTCTTTTTTAACTATTCATTTATTTGTTTGTGCATTTATACTAGCAATCAGTGAAACCACTTTTGAGTTTCCTCATCTTTTCTTAATTGTTTCTTGTTTTTCAGTAGTAGTGTTGTTGTTCTTGTTGCTCTTGTAGTAATTGCAGTAGTAGTAGTAGTAGTAGCAGCAGCAGCAGCTAATAGTAGTAAGTAAATAAGTAACAGAAACGAATATAGTGTCAACCGTAACATGAGCGTCGCTACGTAAGCTCTGTACAAAAATAACCAAAAATTGCGAATATGAGATGCAAAAGAACAGACTACTTTTCAGACGGGACTAGAAGCTAGACAGCCACGGAAAGTGCGGGGGTGTCGCGTCCAGGATGATTGTTCCAGTAGTTGCTCTTGTATAGTTTGTTGTTGTTGTTGTTCTTCTTCTAGTCTCGTCTGGTTCTTGCAGTGCTGACGGCTGGTCGGTGTGTTGTAGGTAGTGGCGGCGGTTGGCGAAGTCTGAAGTCAGCTGTTGGTCTGACAGACGGTCACGCAGTACTCGCCAATCATCCACGTGGCTTAGTTGACCGGGCAGCAGGTGTGGGTGGTTTACCATGTCTGCAGGCTGCTTCTCAACACTGGCACATTGACGGTGGGTTTGGTGGCGGTGGTGGCGGTTGCCTTGCTGGAGGAGCCGGCGGAGGATACACAGGTTAGTTAGTCCTACTATAGTCTGTTATACACCGAGGTTTAAAACAATTTCAAAACCCAGTCCTTTCATTTTTGGCACAAAATGACAAATGGCGTGACAGGGTTTTAGAATTTAGCTGTTTCTTTATCTCCGCTAATAGGACGAAGTGAATTGGAGGAGATTATGAGATTGGTCGATCTGTCCGTCTGTGTGTCTGTCTGTGTATCTGTTTGTCTGTCTGTCTGTCTGTGTACACGAATTGGCGGAAATATGCACTCTAACGAGCGCCTTTTAGTTATTTCTGTTGTCGCCATTACCGTTCTGCCGATTGAACAGTTTCGGTCGTCGGCGCGTTGCTGTTGCGGGCTCGTCGACTTGGAATTCGCTGACTTCTTCATCGACTGAACTTCTCAAACAACTTCACTGGCTACCTATTGAATGGCGAATAAGATTTAAACTCGCCACCTCAACTTATAAGGCACTGCACACTGGCCATCCACCTTACCTT
>Ga0056128_1000063_pt1 | contig 57893 bp, 30 predicted proteins | sample WorMetLIZISLAND2_FD_71113 | JGI IMG/M metagenome (GOLD analysis project Ga0056128, IMG submission 71113) | Marine gutless worms symbiont microbial communities from Max Planck institute for Marine Microbiology, Germany - Olavius geniculatus... ... | reverse complement strand
TTTACTATTCTTTGGACTTTGGAGGCTTACATGTGACTGTAAACAAACAATTAAATCGCATTTCTGTTCCAATTTGTTTACTTTAAGAAGTTATCAGGACACTTGGTGGACAACATATTGGTCTTTTGTGTGTTTGTACGTTAGCATTATATAGTTATTTGGACTTTGTCGCTCGGTATGTTTGTGTCTAACTAACTGGGTATATTGCAATACAATGTGTGGTTACGGGTAACATGGAAGACTTTTTTTATTCTTTTACAAATATATAAATAAAGTTCGAATTAATTCCAAATTTTAGCAGTCAAAATTCAAATTTGGAAAAAACGAATTTAACATCCCTAATTTTAATCGTCGTGTATAGCGTGCCGGCAACCTAAATGCACAACTAGCCTGCCGGCAGTCAGTTGTCATTTGCTGGAAACTAGAGCGTTGCTCAAATTGCGTCATGGCGAACACTGGTCGTGTAAGAGAAAAATTACCTCCGCAGTCAAATGTGCATTTGCAGCAGCTGATAAATTTTTTTCTTGTAAAACCCATCATGTATAGCAAATTCAGTGACATCAGAGCAAGAGAGGGGGTTTCCAGGCTTGCCAATGCCAACCAAAAAGCTGAGATTCACGCGAGCACTTGCCACATGACTGCATGACGTCCAGCAGTAATTAACTGAGTGAGTGAGTGACTGAGTAGGGTTTAACGTGGTGCCCCTTCACAGTTTGGGGTCGGGGACGGTCTGCTGAAGAATCGTTTTCTTGTTACATATGTTTATTCCAAAAGTACAGCCTGTACAAAATTTTTGGTTGAAAAAAATTCTGTTTTGAGATTGCCAACATGAACTAGGCCGTATGAAAAGTTATGTTTCAAGTTAGGCCTAGTATTACTGTATTAGTATTACTGTAAGTTGATAAGGTTGAATCACAGAACAAATGCATGATACTGCAATCAACTTAGTTTAGACAATGCATTTGCATGAATATAGGCCTACCGGTATACAGACACACTGTAAGCCTACCTATACAGCATGACATTATGACACATAATTACTCGCTTCAGCATGAATGTGCCATGGTATTGAGAGATGGCAAAACTTCAGGCCATTTGGAGTACCGAATATTATTTGTTAGATATGACACTTTTCCACCAATAAAAATTGGCAACTCTGGCTCCATGGACCAATTCGCATTTGCTTATAAATAGCCTGAGCAATAGCCAAATCACAGTGTGGCCTGCTGCCGGCAGCCTAACTGCACAGATAGCCTGTCGGCTGCCGGCACGCTATACACGACAAATTTTAATTAGCACATAGTTCTGCACCTTGACATCCTTCATGGTTTTTTTTTGCACTCAGCACTGCCGGCATGTCCACAACCACTACTGGTCAGAAGTCTTCAACTTGCTGAAGTTCGACCATACGCCGAAGGAAACGCAGAAGAAGACACTCGACGAACAACAAGCCACTGGTTACCTAGAAATGAGAAACTTTCACACCAATTTTGCTTTCTACACTTCTTTGTTTTCGAGTTAAGCGCCCGTAAAAACGGATGAACAAACAGACAAACGGACGGGAAGGTCCCGTACTTCGGACTATTAGGTCAGCCGCATAAAAAACATCAGGTACATGTTACTGCCCTTTATTATCGCTCACACTAGTGCATGCAAGTACTAAAATGCCTGACGTGAATAAAATTAAAACACGGTTTACAATAAATATACATGCCTCTTTATCAGAATCACTTTCCGAATCACTTGAAGTTTCCATGTTCGTCAAAAACAAGACTTATAACATTTAATTCATTTTACACTTACTTGTTTACAAATATTACATAGAATAGTTATTTCTTGCCAAATCTATTGTAATATACTTTGCATCTTATGAGCGTAGGTGTTATTTCAACCTCTCAAATTTTTCTGACACTATCACACTAAACTTCGCTCTCTGTCCATCACACGGGTGGATCAGTCAAAATGGTGCAAGCCAGGATCACCAAATCTTCACCGTCGGCTGCCCGGAAGACTCTACTTTCAGGAAACGGAAACCTTTTCCATAAATTCGAAAGGGGTCACCTCGAACGAGGGCGCTAAATGAGAGAGGGGTGGGCAAAATTTGCGATTTTTGCCCAATAAGTCGCTGTATCTCAGTAATGGTGCGAGATAGGGCCTAGGTTACTATTAATCACTAATAGGTAGTCGTACACTGGCTCTCGATTGGCGCCGAATTCCAATGCCAAAATAGTGGGTTTTATGGATTTTTTTGGCGATTTCGGGTTGCGACACAAGTCTATATCATTCACAAGGTGGTGCCACAGAACTATTGTTATGCGATCCAGATAGACAATTTGGTATCTCTATATTAACTTAGCGTGAACACCCCAATTTTCAGCAAAAACTACTGAACCGAAACTGCTATAGACTTTTGCGTGTCTCGTAGGCATTAGCTAAAATTTCTTGTAATTTAAAGTTAGCCTCAAAACCACCAAGTGTGTTATTTAATCAATCGGGAAACCGAGTTTGTCAGCTGTGAACATTGTGAACACTATGTGTCCCGTACCCCAATGGCAAGACCCAGCAAGTGTCCACAGGCTGAAAAACTGGTTTGGAAGAACATATGGTATGTTAATTGTGTTTTTTCAACTAAAAAACTCAAGATTTTATTGTAGTGCAATTTATAATACGTATATAATTTCACATTTTAATCATAGCTTTTGAGTTCTGACGTCAAGTCTATACTGAACAAAAACGACATGACAGGAAGAATGATGTATTTTCTGGGTTTTAGTTTTGTGTTGTACAAAAACCTACAAAAACTTTTTTTCCAAAAAACTTAGGTTTTGCCATCGCAGTGTCCATTCAGCCTCCAGACCCCCCGCTATGCCAATGAAATATACAACTCCTCATACATCAACAAACCAAGTAAATAAACCAATAAAAGAACGCACATGACTGGAAACACATATTGCTTCTTTTCTAGATATCTGCCACATAAATTATACAACACACTGGATCACTAATGAATGCATCATGCAGTACATTAACAAAAAGCAAACTGCAGGTAATGAGCAGTAAGTCTAACTGCACTCAGAGAAGATAAACTACTGAAAAAAGTGGCAAAACAAATACACAAAATTTTAAAGTACTGCTAGCAACCAATAAAACTAGCATCAACAACTGTCAAGCCACTGGACTAGTGGCTTAGACTAAAATGTCACTCATGAAAATCTAATTCAAAGCAAACAGTACTTTCTTGAATAGACTGTCATTGGCAACACGCAATTAACATATTTGATAAATTTGAAAGTCAAACAAAGCGAAAAAGTTCTGCTACATCTGCCAACTTGTTGAGTGCAACTATTGGCTGTACTAAACTGCTAGTCTGCTGCTTACGCACAGTAAACAGAACAACTTGGCTAACATAAAAAAATGTATGTGTAGCAATGTTAGGGAATATATACTAGAAATGCTTTTCAGGATATTTAAGCTGCTTTCAAGCTATCAAAATAATAACTGAAAGCTCTCTCTCGCATACAATTTTGATAGCAAAACTGAGGCCAAATTCAGCATGTATGGGAGCACGAAGGCTAAAAACAGTCAACTAGTCCCAATCCGCTGCCAATTAATGCATAAGTCTCTGGCAACTTGACCTTGCTAAATGCAGTTCAGATAGTCAAACATACAAACGGACGGATTTACTGCAGCTATTACGGCACGACGACATGCTTGAGACTACATTGCTATGGCAATGACACAAACGAACATTAACAAACTGTGACTCAATAAAAACGTCGGAATCCGAAACAAATTCTACGCAAAAGATTGCACTTACAGCATAACATCTCTGCAGCTAGATTTACTCTTCAAACAAAATATAAAAAATGACTAAAAATGAATGTATAAAAAGTGAAAAAAATTTAAGAAAAGCCTGGAACACATCAACTATGCACTAAGACAACAGAAACACCAACAAAACAATCTCCAGCAACTTGTACCATGTCTTGGAAATGTGACCACTGGTTCTGGAGGACTTGTACAGACAGAAGATGGAAAATAAGGCTTAACAACAGCAATGAAAAAAGGAGACGATGTTACTGTCAGCAGAGGGCTCAGCCTTTCGGGATGTTCAAACCCCAGTGAGAATAACTAATTTTCAGAAATAAAAACTGCAACATGATTGTCCCCAAATTCTAGATTACAGCACATATGCTGTTACCATTTCTAGTGAATAAAGATCTAGAAAGAAACAAAACTATGAACCAGACACACATTGTGAAATTCTGTGTACCACTAGTAAACGTTGAAATAGCACGCTGATAACAGACATCTAATCATATTATGCTAAACATAAGCAGAATACAGTGTTCAGATAACGAATGAAATTTTAAACTTCACAGTGTTATACCTATTGTTATATATCAGAAGGCATAAAAGCAGGGAGCAAGCGTGGTGTACATACATTAAGAAGACAATGAATGCACCATAAGATACAAAATCTAAAACATTCATTAAAAATGACAGCGTAGGTGTTATTTCAATCTAATCTAAGCATACAAAAAGCAGAACGACTGTCGATGAATGTATGAGCAAAAATGTAGAAACCCAATATGGATAAATTAAAACAATAATGCACAAGTAAAAATCAGCAGAAAAAACATCACTAACAACAAAAACGGTGACAATACGACAAGTAAGTCAAACAAAAAATGAATGTCTCAAGAGTGGAAGACTCAAGTGTCCGATTATTAACAAACATATCAGTAAACACCAGCTTGATTGAATGAACACAATCGGTGCTAGACTAGAATATAAGACTTCACCATTTTACAGTAAATGTTAAAAAAAATCTATACAATGCTAGATAGCAGGTAGATTAGTCCACTGCTTAACGTTGTTAAGATAATTGAAAAGAGTCAACGTAAATCAAAACATGAATTTTTATAGCGCATCAATGTCTAAAAAGCCGCTAATGCGCAGTTTACCTTAGTACTCTAGAAATAAAAATGTCTTAATTGTCTAAAGATGGAGATGGTGTGAACATTATAGAATCAAACAGATGTCTCGGTAGTGACTTACATGTTATCGGGCCAGCGTCAGTGTTAATTAGTCAAATACTAATGGATGAGTATGTGACGTCATCCCAGCTAGCATTCAGCATCAAGTTACTTCGGCATAATTTTTAAGGTGCTGGGTACAGGTGAAAACTACACTGTGTCCCCAAAACATCCCACTTTGTCATTTTCCATGTCTTTGCCAAATATTAACTGATTTTCAAAATTCTTTCACTGGCACATACTGTGGACAATTGCCAATAAAGTAGTTGTTAAATATCCCACCACACTTTAACTGTGTCGTTACACTACCACGTGAAACATAAATTTTCAAAAAATCACTAAAATCACTATAATACATATGCAAAAAAATCATCTTCTGAAACAATTTTTGCTAATTTTCATACAAAAATTAAATTTTAGCTAGTTTTACATGCATTGCTGATGTTTTAAACGAAAGCAGATGATATTGTCGTGAATAATAATTTTTAATGCACAGACGATATACCGGTGATGTAATGCACCATTTAGCAGTGGAGACAAGGCTCTGATTAAGACCTTGTACTGGTTCAAAAAATACTGTTTTCAGAGAATACTGGCAAAATTTTTGAAGATAAACTGCAACAGGAAAACAGGGTAAATGTCATTAACAGAGATTTGAGAAACATGCAGCAACGACCACTTGACCAGGCATGAGACCGGCAGACTGAAGCATACGTGTACTGAAGAGAACGTTATCACTGTAGATGAAATGGTAGGCTTGCTAAACCACAAAGGCCAGAAACAAACATATCGTTCAATACGCCAGATATCCAGAGAAATGATCTAAGAAAGTGTAGCATCATTCACTGCATTTTTTAATGAATTTTGGTCGAAAGTGTATTTTGTTTAACAACACACTTGCTGTTATTGTTAGTTTTTCTTGCATTTATATTTCACAAGGTAGTGTAGCGACACAGTGAACGTGTGGCAAGATATTCAATAATCACCTTATTGCTAATTGTTTACAGAAAGCGTCAGTGAAAAAACAAGTCAGTTAATATTCGGCAAAGATATAGACAATCACAAAGTGGGACGTTTTTTGGAACACAGCATAGTTTGCTTGCCCAATGCTACAACAATGCAAGTAAAATGAGAAAGAGAATGTGCAGTGAATTTCGTGTTATGGCACATTTAAAACTGTCAGTATGCAACAAGAGTTAACCCACAACTTATAGAGTGCATGACGACTCTGATACCATACACCAAAAGAGACTGCATGACAGTAACTGCCGTATCTCAGTGCAAAGCAAACTTCTAAAAATTAATGCTCAAATTATTCTTCGGGGACACGACAAGATTGGCACTGTAGGCAATGTGTGCAGATCCTGATTTCTACACAGTACACCTCCAAAATCCCAAAATATCCAAAACTACCGAATACTGGAAAACGGAGACTACAAATCTGGTTTAACAACTCCAAATGCTTCAATATAAAATGCAACGATGCAAAAATGCAACCACAACAGACACTAAACAATACCGGAATAATGATGTCAGTTAATGGAACATAACGCTGGAATTCAATCAGTGATTCATACAAATAAAAATGCTGCTTCGCTGACTCATTACCCTCATGAAACAACTGCTTCGGACACGTATTTTCCTACAAATTACAACAAAACAGCACAGCAAATGTTTGCTAGAACAACAGTGTCTTGTCGGTAAAAAATATCAGAATGCATGAGTCATAACAAGAATCTACATAACAAAGTTTTTTTTAGGTTTTTGCCAAATGGGAGTTTTACCAATTTTTCTTTGACCAGCTGCTCCTATATCAGCTTCTTGCTTCATTTTCTCATAATCGTTAGTTGTGATGTCACTCGACTTTGTAAGCACTTTCATCCTCTTCTTACTTTTCCTTTAAATTACATCCCATAACAGTGATTCATGTCTCAAGACGAGCGTCCTATCCATCTGAGTTCATGGTGCCACGCAGAGCATGCAAGACATTCCTGTTTTCTTGCACTTTCTGCAGTACTTTTCCACTGATTACCCAGTGCATCATAAGACAACAGACGCCCAGCTCTCGCTAGCCTAGGATAGCCGACCGTATCGGTTGTCGGTGACCTTCAAAGTCACACAAGGTCCATGATTTTCATGTCATTTAAACCCAATATGCGACTTCCTGTTAGTGATCAATAGCAACCTAGGCCCTATCTCGCACCATTTAGCTGCAATAGCGCATAACGACCTTCAAGGTCATCCGAGGTCGATGATTTCCATCTCGTCTGACAGGGCGTATGCCACTTCCTATTAGTGATTAATAGTAACCTTGGCCATATCTCGGATCTCTCACCATTTCCGAGATATGGCCAGTTTTCCGTTGAAAAACGCACATTTTTCCTATCCCCCTTCATGCAACCCCAATTTTGAAAATGTTCCTATTGCAGTAGATTGCTGAAATTTTGCATGCCTAGGTTTATGGCACATAGCTAATTATTCATGTAAAAAATTTTCCCCTAAGACCTACCTGTTAGCCAGGGTACATCCGTTGCAGACGGATAGACAGACAGATGACGCCGGATGACAACCAAGCCAACAGCTCGACCTTTACTTAAGTACGGACGGCTGAAACACTTTTTCAACAGAAACTGACAAAACTCACCAGTAACAATGCGTTGCTTGACAAGTGACATCCTGTATCCAGAGCCAAGCAGTTCCAGGCCGACACCAGAGCACGTTGTTCCTTCACAGGTGAATGACAACGCGGCCAAGTGAGGCCCGGACGGTGACGAACCGAGATCAAACTTTGCTCTCACACAGCCCTTCATGCCATTCTCCGACACATCCGAGATATTACCAACGTTCCACGTTGCTCGCTTCTTGTCTGTGCACCTGGAAACAATTCTACTGAATCTAATAAATAACGATTAATGCTGTTACACAGTTAATAATTTTCCTTCAATACGATGATGCTGGTGACCAAACAAAAAAAAGAAACAGCCATCATCCAATAAAAAACCTGCTGCAGCAATATTAAATAGTTCTCAAAAATCAAAAAAAAACATTAACGAAAGCAAATAAAATTCATAAAAAAGATCAGAAATCTAAAAACTAAACATCTGACGAGAAAAACAAGACAGACGTATAAACTGTAGACAGTGCAGAACCGCATATCAGGCATCAAGAACATCAATCTAAGGCAACAGATCCTATACTGTGAGGCACAAAAAATCACACCAAAATTTTTTAAATCATAAATTTTCAAGGATAATGATCCATTTTTAATATTTTTTGTAGAAGTATTCCCGACACAACTAGCCATTAAATGACTGTTCAGTTTTCCACCTCTCCTACTGTCTGTTTTTGCACTACCTGCATTTTTATCCAAGGCAGTATTATGACTTAATCAAAATAACACCGAAGAAACACATTTTATCTATAGTTTTTGTTGCTTTGGGTGACAGCTTATCCAACTGTTCATTTTTCAGCTGTCTACAGAAAATACTTGAATTGTTGCCCCTTACGCAAACATAAGCTCGAAGACACTCTCCATTACTTGATAGCAGTGTCAATAATGTTCTGCTCCAGACCAATCCAAACTTCGTTAGACCCTTCTTGAATTCACCAACATTTCTGAATGTTAGACCTATCTGGTAGACTCATTTCTGCATGACAATTAAACCTTGTGACTGATTAGCTGTTGAAAACCACAGATCCAGAGATAAAATTTATTAAAGTTTTAGTTGATTTTAATGCATATTTTGTCAGCTTTGTTTTTCCCAAGTAGTGCACAAGCAGACGTTGGTGAGGTTGGAAACTGAATGGCCACTTGATGGCCAGTTGTGTCAAAAATATGTGTACCAAAATTATTAAAATTGGACTGCAATTCTGTAAATTATGATAGATGAATTTTGGTGTGTTTTTTATGCCTCACAATGTAGTTCTAGCACTCTTTCACCAGTGACTCTCGTAAAAGTAATTTGAAGTACATGTACACTTAAAGGCTGAAATACAACAGTAAATATACCAGTATGGTGGCGGCAAAAATAAATCGCAGCAAATAATAAGAAAAACAACACTGCACTTGATTGATGTGGATAGCATGCATTCCAAAGTTTCAGAGTAGCTGTAAATAGCACAGCTGTAAGACGCACCACTTCCCGGGTGGCTTGCATTGCATCTTCTTCACATCGGCTTTGACCGGGACGTGAATAGCGACGTTTGACAGTGACCGAGCATCAGACATCGCAGCACCATTGTACGTGTAGTCCAGACGAAAGTCGGCTCGCTGCGCACTCAACTTCCAGTAACTGCGTAGCTGCAGTGGCGCCCCCGATGTGCCTGTGTGCCGCGCTCGAACCTGGATGGTAATATAAACAGTTATCATCATCATCGTTAATGTGGATTAATGTGGCATAAATAATACGCATGGTTTCTGTGACCACATCCGACTTGTCAGGCAAATAAAAGCAGATAAAAGTGATGCAACAGGAAAGTCTCCAGATGCTGTCTGAATCCCAAGAGTGATGGTGCAAAGATGGAATCTCGTTTCTTTAGCAAACACTGCAAAGATCTATATATTACGCTAGTTTGTGCACTAGATGAAAGACAAAAAGCAGGGTTCCTACAGGTTTTCTGTAGCAAAATTCCCCGACTTTTCCAGTTGTGGAATGACAATTTCCCTGACATTATCAAAAACATAACCCTATCGCACAAATGTCATAAATAGTATTTAAGTAATGAAATGGTATTAATAGAGCAATATGCAAATGACGGAGGCCCGATCGGGGGGATTAGAAGGCAAAGCCCCCCTGAAGCTGAAACACATCTAGCTTATGAACGTTCAATGGAAGACGTAGATTTGCCTGCTTTTTAATATTTGGAAATGCAAAAAATCACAGTTATCTGCAGTCTGCATAATCCAAGATCATTTTCCCTGACTTTTCAAAAATAATATTTTTCCCTGACAATTCCCTGACTTTCCCTGACAACACAAATTCTCTGACATTTTCCGGTTTTCCCTAACCTGTAAGAACCCTGAGAAAGAATCTGTTAAACAAAATACATCATGAAGAATAACATATGATCCTAGTAATCTACATCATTATGAAAAGACAGGTTATCAACACTTTGAGAAATGCATGCAGTTCATCATTACATCGAGATAAGAAAATGCACATTGCACATTGATGATCTCCAACAGATACATGGAAACAGTATCGTGCCTCTATAATAATGCTCCTCTACAAATATTTCTCAAATATTTCTATATGGACACTAATGGGTTCACTCAGCCTAACAGTTGGTAAATTCAAGAAGCAGATCTTCCTACAAAAGCTGATATTTGTTCTGATATTGCACTACATTGCATCATACAGGGTGGGCCAAAAACGTGGCATTTTACTATTGTCCATATTTTTGCCAATTATTAATCAGTTTTCAAAATTCTTCCACTGGCACACTCTGCGGACAATTTACAATAACGTGATTATTACATATCCCACCACACCATAAATGCGTCTCTACACTACCATGTGAAATATAAATGAAATATGCATATATAACAATAATAACAAACAAACATTTTGGTAAAATTGAAAAAAAAAACATTTCAGACAAACATTGCAGTGAACAGTCTGTATGACACTAAACTGTGTGGGTCTAACACAGTCTAGTGTCATACAGATCATTCATCACAATGTTGCTTTAAAGTGTTTTTATTTACCTAAACTTTTGTTAGGATCATTAGTTTTTGCTTACACTTATATTTCACAAGGTAGTGTAGAGACAAACTTACCATGTGGTGGGATATATAATAATCACATTAGTGCAAACTGTCCGCAGAGTGTGCCAGTAAAAAAATTTTGAAAATCGGTCAACAATTGGCGAATATATAGACAAAAGCAAAGTGCCACATTTTTTATGGTGTATATACAATTTTAAGTGAATAATGCAAGAGCACTTCAGTCAGGGAACCGATGAAGAAATCAAGACGTCGACAATTTTCGTAATGACGTTTACCTAAAACGAACAATCATTACACTAGTACAATTAGAATTACGTACTCTGTATTTAAGAGTGTCGATGTTGAAATATGACGCCAGCCGGTTCTGCGTGGACTGCTGCTCGAGATGGTCGACAAGCGCCAACATGTTGAATGAAAACACACGACCTTCCAAACCACTTTCATCACTCACTCTGCACAACCGTGAAACTGCACTATGTGGACTGCAGATTGTCACAACAAACTGACTTATCAAGTTTAATATTTTTGAATTTCTAGTTAATTACTTTCTGGCAAATTTTAACCTCTACCTGTCTAAAAACTGTGTGATTCACTTGGAGAGTGTGAGAGTAGTTTCCTAACAGCACATCAGCATACAAGAAGCCATTTCATGCTGTAAAAGTGCTATCCAACTACTGTATGATGAAAACCACACATGTAAGAAAAAAATTAAATCAATGTGAGAATTTACTCAAATATCAGTTGCTTGTTCATGAGAATTTCGTCGACGTGTGAAATGTTCTTGACGTGAAGAGAAAGTGCCGTTGTCCACGGGTTGTTACGCAGGGTCTGAACTATTCCGGCCGGGAATGAGACAATCATGTCTCCAGTTATTTTCAGCCGACATCTGAATAAATCAGCATAACATCAAAACATCAAAGTGTTTTTTAAAGTCAGTAGATAAGTTTATGTGGCAAAAAATACCAAAGACGACCATTCAACAAATAATTTATATTTACGTGGAGAACTGAGATTTATATAGCACATAAATGCCAAAACAGCGCCTATTCAACTACGTAAATTGTTACTCAAGAGTAAAAAAATTCAATAGCAACACTGGCATTAAAGAAGTGCTTGGTCAAACAACATTCCATCATTCCAGTTGATACAGTTGGTGTCAAGTGACTTCTGACACGGTTGCTTTGCCAGTCTGACATTTTTATTCATTTAACATAAAGTCATACTAATCAGACACTAAAATGAATGAAAACAAGCAAATAACGACAACAGATAAATCCAATTTAAACAGTACAATATAAAAAATAACGTCTCCGATGCCATAGAGCTTAATAAATAAGTCGACATGCTAAGAAGTAAACATTAATTTGCTGCTGACCTCACGTCGCTGCCGGAAAAATAGGCATGAACAGTCTCGCAGAATGCAACTGCTAATGGCACAGTCTCTGAGGTAAAGCTAATACTGGACGCTGCACTAGGGCCACCGGCGTACGAAGAACTGAATGATAGTAAAGTGTTGAACGGTGCTTGACTTAAGCTTCGGATGCTGCCTGCTCGTTCCAACCTCCCACCAACTCCACCCAACGACGTCGTGTCCGCGACTGAACATGCTGCACCGGCCGCACGTGAACTCTGTACCACATGCAATCGCATAGCGATCACACACTCAACGATAGAGAAAACTTAACAAAACTTTAGTTTACGTTAAATAAATGTCACAAATGTTGATGTAAATGTCACCAAGATGTAATGTCAGCCAACACTTTCACGGCAGCTCTGAGAACTGACTGCACGGAGAGTTTTAAGTTATTGCTGCTAACAAACGTATATTTTCTTCCCAGAATAAAATCTGAAATAGACAGATAGTGAAAGGAGACCGAGTAAGGAAGAGTGGATCGAGACAGCCTCTGACTGAACAGTGAGGTCGATGAAGTGCTAGTAACAGCAAGAGCACCGTCGACTGAATGTCGGCCAGCCCCTGACGGTGCTGCTAGTGATGTGCTGCTGCCCAGATTCTCAAAGTTTAACTCGGCCCAACCTGAATGCATGACAGAACATCCGTAACTGAATTCTGTCACCTACCGAGAAAATTAACTTTAAAGGCCCATGGCCACTAGTGCAATTTATGTAGATTTAAATTAAACATTTAACCTCACACATGTAATATGTCAATTCAAGCTTCATAAATATATGAAATTAATATGCAATTTCTAATGAAATGCGGCATTACGTTACGTTATGCTAAAAATTTCAATCTATCAGTGCCCCTGGTGACGTCACATCCAGTCACTGATCTGGATAGTCTAGATGGAAATTTTGTCATCTTGCAGGCCAGTTTCATCATCTACACTCGAATTATCACTAGTGGTATCATTGTCAGACATTCCAGCCATCTATTTCGTCCCACAAAGCCGCCGTTTCTATGCATGGGTTTGTACATTTACGCCATCCACTTAGCTTAGGCTGATGACGTCATCGTGGGCTCCTGCCTAGCCATAATGGTAGGGCTTTCTTATGTCATTTCTCTAAATCATCGATTTCAAATGCAAATTTCTCCATGTTAACAACATGCTGATCACGATATTATTGTCAAAATTATCAGACAATTATGCACTTTTACAAGAATAAATAGAATATATATGTTAATTTTGGTGTCCATGGACATTTAAGCAGAGCTATAATAAGCAAGTAATATCCAAACAGACATAGAAACACAAATTTAGTTTTTGTTCAAACAGCCCACATGTCAGAAGCTGTTCCATTTTGGGCTGGGTACCCTAGCAAAAGCATCTAGAGACTGCTGCAGCAGACTTTCCACAAGCCAGATATCTGTCCGTCAAATCACACTGAAACAGCATTAAAGCACCAAAGAAAAAATGTCAAACAATAACAAAAAGCCAATGTATGTTTGATTGCTGAAAAAACTGAATATCAGTGAAGAATATAAATGGTAAACAAGTGAGACACAGTATGCGTTAAGCCAGCAAACATGTATCCAGCAGCAAAGTTCTGAGAACTGCTATGGTAGTATTTTTAAAAGTTTCTTCTCGACAGCTAACCAACAGCGTTAAACATTGAAGAATAAAAAATAGTGATAATGGATTTCATTTAATATGCTTATAGCAAAATACCGAATCATTTTCAAACGTGCGAGACAATTTCAGCTTGTTAACAGAACAAGTCACAAATTGTGTAGTTGTGAACAGTTATTAAAAAGTGTAGCTAACATACTCTCAGACAACAATATAACTTAGCTACAAACAGTGATCAGACAGCTGTTATTACAGATCTCTAATAAAAAAACCGTAATATAGCTGGAGATATATATTACATGGTGAACAATCTTTCTCATGCCCAATCACAATGAAAAAAACACAGCAGAACTGTTCAAATTGGCTTAAATATGTCTGGAGAATGTGCTTCGGTAAAAACTGAATTACATTAGTACATAACTCATGTATGTATCCGCAGCAACCTGATATTGGCGACGGATGCTTGTTAGAGCTGACAGTGTGGCAAGCCAATGTCGAAGGAGTGTTGTTAAATATGTCGAGGTCCCACAAATCTTGGCTTGACTTTCGTGCACTACATCATGAAAATACATGTAATACATGCATGCAAAAGGGTTGTACAAAACAATCTGGAGAGACTATTTTACAGCTGCAGAATGAACTACAGGGTGAGCCAAAAAACGTGCCACTTTACTTTTGTCCATATCTTCGCCAATTATTGACCGATTTTCAAATTTTCACTGGCACACTCTGCAGACAATTTGCAATAATGTGATTACTATATATCCTACCACACAGTAAATGCGTTTCTACACTACCGGGTACCTTGTAAAATATAAATGTAAGCAAAAACTAATGGTAATAACAACAATTAAATAAATGAGAAGAAACGCTTTAGACCAACATTGCAATGAATGATTCGTATGACAGTACAGGGTACAGCAAAAAAAGTGGACCCCTAAAGTTTTTCGCCTTTTTCTCAGCAACCGTTGGGGATTTTAATGTGAAATTTTACTGCTTTATTTAGTGAAACCTTCTACATCTAACTGCCAAGTAAAACATGACTCTGTTGAAAAACGACGAAGTTATGGACTTTTTAACATGACCGCCTACCGATTTTTCAGCATTAAAAAATGTTCAAGCTAAAAATGCAAAGAATTTGAAAGAAATTGAAAGAATTTTGAAAATCGGTCAATAATTGGTGAAGATGTGGACAAAATTAAAGTAGCAGATGGCCAAGATGATATTATTATGTATGATGCACTTATTTACCACCTCACCTAAATAATGTCAATGCACTACTGTGTGAAACACAGATGCTCCAAATTGTCACATTACGCGATGATTATTTGTATCAAATGGCTCACCATTACATCATCAATTCGACAGAATGTGCGACATGGTTTACTAATTTTTAGGTATTAAATATTTTATGCTGAAAACAGCAGACACCAATATAGCTGACTGATGAGCTTAAAACATGTCTAATCAATGAGTGAATGCATGTGATCAGTCGATCGTTAACTCTGCTATCAGCCATTGGCATTGCATCTAAGCCATTGCGTCTTTGTATGCGGAGCACACTTTAGCATAAATTCTAATTTGCAAGCGAGTTGACACACAAACTTATAATTCTGTTAAATAATTCATATTCTACCTGCCGATAGTCGTACATCTAAGTACTAACTAGGCCCAGCATCGATTAACTTTGTTACCAACTAAGCCAAACCGCAAAACTAAAACTAACAAACAAAAAACTAAATAAACAAATTCAATTAAACTGTTTTTCAGTCACTTACGCCGGTGAGCTCGTAGCAGTGATGGCACTCTCTGCCACTGGAGTTTTTCTCTAACACCACAAATTCACAAAATTCCACTGTGCATCTCAACAGTGCAATCTCGAACTAGCATATTTCCATTCCCCTTCTCTTTCCCCCTTCTCCATCCCCCTTTCCTTCCCTTTCCTCTTCCCCTTTCTCTTCCCTTTCCCTTCTTATTCCCCTTCCTTTTTTCCTTCCCCTATCCCTTTCCCTCTCCCTTACTTTTCCCCCTTCCCCTTCCCTTTTCCATTTCCCTTTCCCTTCCCTTTATCTTCCATTCCTTTTCTCATTCCAGTTTCCCTTCCTTTTTCTTTTCCACTTTCCCTTTCCCTTCCCTTCCCCTCCCTCTTCCTCTTTCTTTTTCCCTTCTTCCATCTTTCTTTCTGTGACCGATGACGTTACGTGACCTCAAAAGGTCAAAGTCATGACCCCATTATCTTTGAGGCGCCATATCTCAGTAACGGTGCCAGACAGACTCACGGTCACTAAGGACCACCCCACAGACAGGTCATCCGACGGAATAGGCTGCTGGAAATCGGGCGTGTCATCGTTTACATGTGAATATTTGCTGAATTAGAAACATATTTTTGGAGAAATATCTCGAAAACGGTGCATCGGAGCTTAGAAATTCCAAAAAATGCCCCCTTACTATCTATCTACCTCAAAATTCTTTCCTTTAAAAATGGGTTCAAAAATTAAATATTCTATGGTAGACGTTGGTCAACAACTAAATTCAACATTAGAAACAAAATGGCACCCATAACTGGAAGTAAACAGCTTTGTCGGACGACCTGACTCTATGGACCACCCATAGGAACTCGGTTCCCGGGAGTTAAATGGTCACGTGACCGATGACGTCACGTGATGCCAAAAGTTCAAACTCGTGACCCCATTATCTTTGAGGCGCCATATCTCTGTAACGGTGCCAGATAGACGCACGGTGACGATGGACCTTTTATACTAAAGTGCTGGTGACAAATCAAATGGTCTCATGACTGACAATGTCTATTATTTAGTTAAAATAATAGAGAAGGATGAAAGGATCATTGCTATTGTACAATTTAAAATTAAACTAAACTGTTTGATTTTTTCTCTGGTCTAAACAGCTCACTGATTATATTTATACGGACATATACTGTAAACTATCAAAATGCACTGGACAGACTCCGTGTTCGTATGAACATTATCCTGTTAAAGGAAAAAATTCTGATGGTGTTTATTATTTCATCCAGGATACTCACTCATCAAGGTCATTATATTTGCCATCATTAAACGTACTTGCAGAATGATCAATAAGTCAAAAAAGCATACAAAAATCATATGTCACGCCAAATAATTAGCCTCAAACGATGTGAAAATGCTGAGCAATGATGTAACCACTATTTGCCATGTAACACGAACCAATTAAATATCAGAGATGTGTAATGCCAGCTTAATCAGCACTGCTTACAAGTTCAATACACAGTGCATAGGCATACAACACTGATTCAATTATCTCAATTCACGGCCATATGCAGAATTTTTGCTTGGGGGTTTGACCATCCTTTCTCCTTCCCCTTCCTTTCTCTCTTCTTCTTTTCCCCAATCTTTTACCTCTTTCAAGTCCAGCTAGAAGGCCTGAAAGAATGCTGTAAGCTCGCCACAATCATCCCAACCATAAACACATTATGACTAGAGCCCACAGTTTTTTCGTGGTAAATTTTGCCAAATTCCCTGAGCCAGTTCACAAAATTCCACAGCTCACCATTGCAAAATTGTCCAAATAAAGCGGCTTACCGTGGTCTTCCATTTGTGTGTAAACTAAGCTTTATTCTGTTTTAAAAACTTCAGTTTTTGGATGCTGGCATGGCGCTCAGTTATGCTAGCAACATACAAAGGAAATTATCGATCTTCTTTTCTTTTCAAAAGTGCAATCTGTCAATTAGTCGCACGCGACTGTGTTAATTTATGATTGTGCAGGGTACGATGGTAATTATTAGTAAGGATGCAGTTTTAGGCAGTTCAGTTTGATTTTTCTCCATTATATAATTAGTTTAAAGCCAACGATCGTACTAATCATAGGTCATTTCTTAACTTCTGTAAAATTCTGTGAAATTCCGCAGCAAAATCAAAATTCTACAGAAAAGAGCAAATTCGAAATTCCGCAGCCCACGGAAAACTGTGGGCCCTAATTATGACACATGTTCGGCTCTCAAACTGAATGCATCTCATAGCAACATTTCGGTCACTTGTGTGCAAATGGCTATGTTTCATCGACTTGTCAGGGGGGAGGGGGAATTTCCAACATTTTAGGAGTTGAATCCATGAACTCGCCTTTAAATACAGCCCTGTCTCAATTCAACACATTCAATGCACTAGCTAGACTGAGAAAGCAAAGTTGATGTACCGTTGGTGTAGCAGTGGAGATATGTAAGCCTTTGACTAGATTGCGTATATCGCTGACATTGTCTGCAGACATGAGGCTGGGACTGACTGGCTTAATCTCCACTTTCAGCTTCACCTTACGATCATCAATGTCTGCACAACACACAGCACCCCAGACATAACATCTAGAACAGTAGAAAATCACAGCAAAAAAAGTTTTAAAAATGCGGCACACTTGTGAAAATCACAAAAATCACGACAAAATTGCAGCAGACATGGCGTCAAACAACAGGTCCAAAGACCATTATACAGTCTCTAAAACTGAACACCCAACATCGACGACCATCACTACCTGCAGTGCAAGGTTTTCATGTGAAAAATTTTGTCAACAAAAGTTTGGTTTATAGCTAAAACTCATGGTTTCCAACTACAGAGAAATATATATTCAATGTAAAATACATATCTCTACGACAATGTCACGGTCACATATTGAGCCAGTGAGTAAGAAAGCACACAAATTTCGGTAGCAGAGGCAAAGGCAAATGGTTTTGTGTTGGTTTGGCTAACAATCATTGTGGCAGTGCACAGGACTTGTTGTCTGTCCAATGCAATGCATAGCATTGGACAGAGTATAAAATCACCTCAGCATCTGTCCGTGCGTCCAACATTTGAGACGCCATATCTCCATAACGGTGCAAGACAGGTGCATGATCACAATGGACCATCACGGCTTGTGCGATAGCAACAAACTGTTGTATAAGCAATGTGCCAAGTCAATGGGAAGGCTAAAATTTCAACCCCCACAGTTCCCACATTTTTCAACCGATCTTAACGAAACTTGAAATCAAGAAAGACATCCGGGATACAACCCCACACGTAAAATTTGGTTGATGTGGGACGACGGGAAGGGGGTCTGCGCAGGGAGAGCATTTTCCGTTACTTTTTGTGTTCTATCCATTTTTTTGTATTCTTGCTCACGCCTACAGGTCACACCAGAAAACCAATCACGACCGTTTATGGCTCAAAACGCGTGTTTCCACGTAAGGTGCCTTTTGGGGGTCTCAATGATAAAAAATGTTTGGGGTCAACTCCCCAAAAACATAATTTTGGGGGGCCTGAATAGGGATTTTAAACCTAATTTGTGAAATTTTTGAATCGCGATATCTCGAAAAGTACGCACTCGATCAACACGAAATTCGAAGGGGGAATTTTGGGTGCACAAATGGACTTCGTGGGTGGTGCAGCATTACAAAATTGTAATTCAGGATGGTGGCACAAACAGCAATAACTCAGCCGCCGATTGACATAGATGAATGAAATTTTGCAGAAATGTAGACGGCTGCTACCAGAAATGAAATATTTGACGAAAATAAACGAAAATAATAAATTCAAGATGGCGGCGGCCGCCATTTTGAATTTCATTTATTGCTCATAACTTGTTTATTATTGCACATGATTGCACGAAATTTGGCATGTGTATTACTTTTACTTTTAAATGAATTGCTTGCAGTTTTTTAATATATAATTTATAGAAAAGTGCTGGTGACAAATCAAATGGTCATGAGACTGACAACATTAATGGTTTAGTTATAATAATAACGAATGCTGACAATAACATTGCTGCTGTACAATTTGAAATTAAACATTTTGATTTTTTCTACTAGTCAAACAGCTCATTGTTTGTACTTATACGGACACATACTGTAAACGATTGAAATGCATTGGACAGACTCCGTGTTCGTATGAACATTATCTTGTCGCTGAATCATTTAACAGCAATGCAAAGAGATATACAACAGTGAAGCAATGACACGTAACCAAAGAAAAACTCTACAAGTGTGTAAATGTATACAAGCTTGTTGCAGCTAACCGGATTCGCTGTCAGAAGTTGAGTACCAGCTGTCACGATCACAACTTGCTGCGGTGCATGTTATGGACAATATATCTCACACTACATGAACTATACTCCTAATACCGCTGCTGCGGCTGCTATTACTAATACTACTACTAATACTACTACTATTTTTGATATGTACTCAACCAGCCACTATCTCTAAAGTTATGGTACTTGAGATTAAGCTAGTTAACCAAAACTAGTTTTTGCCAGTTACTAGAACTGAAACTTTTACACAACATTTACCAATCCTAACGGCACCAAGAGCTAATGCACTTTCCTCCAAGAGCCAAGATGTTTGCTTAACAGATATAACAAATGTGTCTTAATTAGTAGTGGGCCAAGCCAATAACTCATGTCAAGTGATTATCTAAACAAAACCGAACAAAATAATATAGCAAAATGCCTTATTCTTCAGTGACCTTCGGCATCTCATCAGAATATTTCTGCCTTACATGAACGGAGGGAATGCAGACAACATGGCGTCATGTTCTTGATCTGTGCACTGCTTCAGGTAGAATATATCTGAGCAAACATGTAAGCTGATCACGTAGGTCAGCCTACTGAGTAAATAAAGTTTAAAAGTGCAATGGCAGGAAACAAGCTGACGTCAAAGATACTGTTCATTAGATGATCGGGTTGTACTGTGAACCCATCTTCATCTAAACGACTAGTGTTCTACACATATACATTACAACAACAAGTAACAGCTCTAGATATGGAGAGTCAGCAGGGTCTACACTTCCTTGCCAAATCTGTAAAGAAATAAATTTGGCTGACCCAAAAATATGGCTGATATCTGGATTAGCCAAACTTTGTCACAAACAATAATTTCCCGCTAAGTTACGGCTAATTTTCGACTAAAAAGCGGCTACAACACTAATCTTTCAGTGCAAGTAAAAAAACTACATATATATGTGCACGCTGCTGTAGCTTCAAATTAGTCCACGAGTGTTTAGTTCAGATTTTAGAAGAGTGGTCCATAATGTTATAGCAGTTGAGTCGCATCGGCATCACCGGCGTGAATTGGGTATAAAAGGCAAACAAAACCAAAGCATGGTTGAAAGTTAGTCGAGTTTTTTGCAGCGGCTAATGAATTTCAGAAATTCAGCGACAAATATGGCTAGCAGCATTTTTTCCGTGGATCTTCGGTGGCGACAAAAGTTTCAGCAAGCAGATATTCGGCAGTGGTCAGGAAAGGCTAGCAGAATCCCTGACTGGTCTGTCAGACTGACAGAAACAAACACTGATAGCCATTAACAGTCAGTGTTTTTAACCAACTGGGTTAATACGCTAATATGCCTGGCAACATATACGCAAAATTTGCCTATCCTATTGCCCTACCGATGGTCGTGAGTGAGTGAGTAGAGTTTAACGTCCCACCCGACACAGTATAGGTCATTTTGGGGATGGCCTTTACAGGCAATGCATGTACACATAATAACGAAACAAAAAGTTTAACCTTTACAGAAAGCTTAACCTTTATGAAACACAAAACCTAAAAATGACTTAAACCTAAAATTGTAAGAACTGCCAATGCTAATTGTGCATAAGTAAAAGTAATGGCAGTTCTAATAGTCTTCCATTTTATCCTCCAGACAGTCATAACTGCAGCCAGTGCTCATTACACCTAACACTAGATAAAACAGATGGCCAGACAAAGTTGGCCTGGCTGGCTTGGTTAAGTACCAGTGTGGTCCACATAGGAACAGTGACCCTTTTCAGTACTAACCCAGCTCGACGTGGAGTAACTTCATTAATAGGCCTTAGAGTGACCAACACTCATACAAATAAACCAAGCAACCATCAAATGTTTAAAAAACAACAAAAATATCCCGAAACATATCTGCTCCTTTCTTTTTTGCTCTGGCATGACTAGAGTTATGACTGTAGACAATGTCAACCTTGATCTGTACTAAATGCCAAACCCTTAACTACCAAGTATACCCCAAATTGGGGAAAGTCATGGACACAGATCATGAAAATCGCGGACACAAACGGTGACAAATCATGAAATCATGAAGTTTTGGTGAAGGTCGTGGACATAAATCACGAAAGTCAGCGACGTGATTTGTGTCGAGGACTTTCATGATTTGTGTCCGCAACAAGTCCCGGACTTTGTGGCAAAGTCGGCGTAATGGAATTTTGGCTTGTCTGAGCATTAGCAATAAACTTGGCATAGATGGGATGAAGCACTAGTGTGAACAGCCTGTGGGTTAGCGATCGGGTTAAAAATACCGACAAACTGCTGGTGGACCTTGGCTATGGTGAACTGCAACACGATCAAAGTCAAACTATTGCCCCTTCATAGTAGTGACCAGTCACCACTTCGGATATTCTAAATGATGCAAATTTCTCCCTTTATTTTCTATTTTTGCAATGCAGGTACTAAAAATAAAGCTTATCAATCAATTCAAATAATGAACAACATCCATAAATGGCATTTTGTCAACTATGTTAAAATGCACTAAAAAACTTTTTAAAAGCTGTCGGTGGTTAATGGTAAATGCACACACAATTATCAGAAGCAAAACAGAGAATACAATTAAAACAACATACCGCATCTGAACCGGTCAAATCTGCTTCTTGACTAAAAACAAAGCACAAAAGTATTCATCCGACTTCATTCACACAAACCAAGTTTATATTATAATTTTACTGATAAGGCAGTAAACATTTTAAAGACATATTATCCTATAAACATACTAAATTGTTAATAGTACACAAACTGAAAAAAATTACTCACCTAGCCTCTTTGTCTTTGTCTTCCTCCTTCTTTTTCTTCCGTTTTCGTTTTGTCAGAAAATCTGTAGTAATACGACAGAACACTCAAACTGATCAGACATCCGTCTATCCTGTGGTTTGTATACAATATGTCACCAACACATGTGCCACATTAGCAACAGCTAATAAAGTAATGAAAAAACATAACATAAAAATACATGAAATGTATTTATAACTGAACTGTAACTTACAGGGTGTTGCTAAGACACTCCTTAAAGCAGAAGCAGACATCTCTGTACTGACCACTGTATATTTGGCGCATGAACCAAATTTCTCATTCGATCATAACTTTTTTCACCATTCTAGTGTACAGACAGAGAGACAGACGGACCAACAGAGATAAAAACAAAAAAAAACAAACCTCCTTCATTTGCGGAAAATGCTTAGCAAAATGGGCAAAATCAAGCACAGATAACTAGGGATTGCAATCCTGGGATCCCAAATCCTGGTATCCCGGCCTTTTTCACCAATCCCGAATCCCGGGATTGGTGGCGTTCCAATCCTGGGATTGCCAAAATTAATTATAATTGTACTTTTTTGCATGTTAAATGATACAAATAAGAATTTTAGTCATCTGATGAGTAAAATATTCGTCCTACTCCTTGTTGTGGACTGTAATTTGTATTTTGACAGTCATTGTCATCCCTACAGTTTGGATATTTCCGTAGAAGCGTATACTACATAGATGAAATAAGTCAACTGGGATGGCAAAATGAGGACCAAACTGTACAACTAATCCTGGAATGGGATCCCGAGATTACAAATTTCTCAATCCTGAATCCCGGGATTGAGAATTCAGTCCCGGGATTGCAATCACTACAGATAACATTGCACACTGGCTAACAGTGTGCAGACTTTAGTGTAAAAGTTACTAACACATGGTAGTTGAAACAGTAAGCAAGTCCGCAGTGAAGCAAAGAAGCATACCTGAAACGTGATTGGCTGTGTCAATAAGTATTGGAAACCGTTGAACTGCAACAGACATAGATCAGTGTTATTAATTCTGCCACAATATCAGCATGAAAAAAATAAATTTTATAACAACCAGAAAAAATGTCAGCCCACTGCTGACATATTGTGTGGCAATCCATCAACCCTAACCATGACCTTTGACCTTTGACCTTTTAAAGTCAAAGTTGGCATACCAGTTACACGTGTCCTGAAAAAAAGTTCATACAAATTCGGTTTTTGTACACCTTTTATTTTTTGAGTCAAGAGCCTGTACATGATTATTCTTACTGGGAAAATGGATAAGAAACATTAATTCCTCAAATTAGAAACATGCAAATGTAACCGACATTGCAGCAAATGACACAAAAAAATGACAAAAAAGAGTAAACAAGTTACTCCAATGTAAGTGACACAGCCTCAAAACACGAAATGCTATGATGACTTGACATAACATGATGATCTATCAGCCAACCTGGTCCTTCCTTTTTGGTTTTCTCCTGGGTGCTGGTGACATCTCGACGTTCAAGGTCTGGAGTTGAAAGAGTCGGTAACACGACAGAAAGGTCAACATCTTCCATCTCTATTGGACCTAACCATATTACATACGTATATTCAACATTAGTAAACAAAAATAATATATAATGCATAGAAAGCTATGTTTCAGCATGCAATTAAATGTCTCATTATGTCTGTGCATTGCTTTATTATGATTTCTGTACACATAACTTATCATGCTTATTATTTTCTTTGCTTTTTCGCATGGTGTTTGTTTAGTAGCACACAAAAGTTTACGCCTCAACTATTTACCCCACGTTCCTATTTATAACTATCGACCAACAGTGCTACATATCCTGACACAACTACCAACTACTATTCGTCTGCCTGAGCTGCACTAGTTAGCTGTTAACTCTAGGAAGACCACCTGACAGTTAGCGTAACTAAAATACTCACCAATGGACAGCCTGCTGTCAACATTCAATACTGTAGTACTACAACAGCTGCATTCAATAAAAGCTGAAGTAGTGCTGCAACTGCTATATTTGTTCATCGAATAACTGCAGTTCAATTTTGAGCGATTTCTATTGTGTATTGGCACTCGTGCTTCATACAATTTGTCAGAGCATTAATGTTTGAATGCACACTCATAAGCATGATAATTCAACAGCCATTAAAGAAACCAAAACTAAAACACATTAATCACCGACACAATATGAAAAAAGATCAGTCAAGTCTAAGTACTGCCTGCAGGTAGCTGCACTATCACAAACACAAAAAAAAGACACAATAAACCCATGTGACCTTCATCAATGACCCTAAAATCCAACAGGGTTCTAGATCAAAAACTTGTAAAATGTTCGTGCAAAATTTCATCAAGCCAAGGGTAGCAGTTTAGTAATTATCGTGTTCACAGAGAAAAAAATCTGGCCAAAAACAATACTGCTGTCTCTAGCAGAGACAGTAACAAAAACATTTCTGACAACTTATAATTAACTACTTTGAACTAAACACAAAATAAGATACAACAATAACGATATAACTATTACAAAAAGAATATACATACATATAACTACTTAGAGGCAGCTTCCAAGGTTTACTTAAATAAATCGCTCGAGTGATACTGGTACATGCTGAATATCACTCATGATGCCCAACATTATAAACATTTGGCATCAAAAACATGAAGACAACCAGATAAAAACACCAAAAAAAACCCAGCTAATGCGAAAAAAACGTGCGACAGCAACGCATGTTCGAACGCCCGGTGAGAACAAAATCTAAGCTCACTGATCATTGCAACGACGTTTCATTTACACTCGCCAGTCTCATGCAGCCGTATTGGCTGAAAATTACAAATTTTTCCTACCACCCTCTCATTTAGTGCCTTTGCTCAGGGTGACCCTTTTCAAATTTATGGAAACGCTTTATGGTTCCTGAAACTAGAGTCTTCCAGGCAGCCGATGGTGAAAATTTGGTGATCCTAGCTTGCACCGTTTTTGACTGATCTACCCGTGTGACAAACAGACAGACAGAACTGCAATGGCTAAAACGCAGTAGCTGCTGTTGTGCGTAAAAACTGAGGCAAGCAAAAAAGATGTTACAACAATAAATAGCAGAGCAAGTAGCAATACCAGCACTGACATTCCAGATCAGTAAAGCTTTCAACAAACAACAAAGAAACAAAGAGTCAGCAGCATAACAAGCAGACATCAGTTCTATAAACAATAAAATCAACCAATCAGCATTTACTATTGTCAGCTTTATTTTCACTAAGAACTTTCTGCATTCACAAGCTGTGCGTTGTCAACATTCATAAAACGTATGCATCTGCTGAAACGAGGCTTTTAGCAGGTATACACTGTTGAACACCAAACAGCAGCTTAAATTCATAAATATGAAAGATCAATTTCAGGTTCAAAAAAAATTTGGAAGTTGACTGCATCTATACCAACAATGTCAGTAAGGGTCAAAAATGTGTAGACTTTTCCACAAACAGATGAGGAACTACTTGCTAAATATGTCGATGAATATCACACACGAATGATATACCTGGCTTCTGCGTTCCAGTGGTCTTTGACTGCACTAAGCTATCAATGAGCTTATCAACTGTCAGCTCACTGCTACTCATCTGAAATTCATCGCGTGCCTGCACATTAAATAGTTCACAGTTATTAATGTAATGTTTGAAATTATGACTATTATCACGCAATCAAGGATCTTACACAGTTCCGTTTAATCAACACCTTAGAATTCATCGATAAAATATGTTGATTGATAACTACCTTCAGTAACAATGACTTCTATTTATTACACTTTCGCAAACTGATATTAACACGTAATAGCTATGTTGTAAAAAATTATAGTCACCTACTATGAACAATGAGCAAGCAGGTTACCATTTACGCAAAACCATGATTGCAAATTAACAAAAACCCAATGTAAACGGAAAAAACTGATAAAAGTCAATTAAAATTAATTTTTTAAAACGTAAAGCCAAATGTTATAACTAGAGCTATTGAATTAACGTGTTAACTAACTTGACCCGTTAATGCGTTAAAAGACTAACGCTCATTAAAAAATTAACAGCGCATCAAAAAAAATTAATGCATATATGTAAATTTGCTATATTGAGTGAAGCAGGATTTTTAATATTCCATTAAATGGTGGTTATTTGACGATCTAATGATAGTCAAGTAATTAAAAATTGTTTTGTTGCTGTTTAGCGACACAGCCACGAGTTCATCGATCACCATTCCAGTCACCAGTCGATGTAGTCTACCTACAACTTCAGCAATATAATGAGGCGATGATTAGCACATTGTGGCATACATTAAAAAAATTAACACATGCGTTAACGACACTAAAAAGTTAATGCTTTTACCGCACTAGTTATAACCTCGATGAGAGAAGAGTAACAAGAGTTCCACGTTGCCATGTAGGACTCGACAAAAAGTCGCATCTGCTGCAAATGACTCTCTTCCACCTCCTGAAACCTCTGCAGTTACAACACAACGTCTTTCGACTACTTTCGTCAGTCATCGTCATTCTACACATTTGTTAACTTATCCGACAGAACTCGTAAAGTAACAGAGCAAGAACACATGCTCAACATAAGATCTCTCTCTAGCAATCTTGGCTAAATTCCTAAGGGTCTCAGCGAACACAGGCTGTGGCAAGAACTAACAACGAAAACAAGAAAAATAACAACAAATTGCAAATTTTCCAACAGATGAACATTACTCAACGTATGTTTAAACTAATAAGCAGCAAAATTTAAGAATACCGAAAATACTCAGTAACGCCAGAAGCAACAAAATGATTTAAACAAAGTTGCTGATATCTTAGTGCTGCTGAGCAGAGTAGTGCTTTAATGACATAATGACCCCAGTAAACATACAGGGTGGTCCAATTAAAATGTCTCAACTTGTTTTTGTCAGAACTTTGACAAATCTCCACCATATTCGATAATATTTGGCACACAGATGGCCAAGACAACAGAATTATGTAAGGAACACACACTGTCCACCTCACCTGATTTATGTCAATGCACTACCATGTAAAATGCAGATGCTCCAAATTGTTGCAAAATGCTGAGTTATCATACCCGTAAAAGTTCTAACGACTTAATTAAGTGCACAATAAACTAAAATGTGCTCTATTTTGCAGAATTATAAGTTTGTGTAACAACTTGTTTCCAAATTATCATAATTTATGCCTAAAGTGTACACAATGGCTTAGACGTGACACCACAGCTGACAGCGGCATTAACGATCAGCTGATCAAACTCCACAGCACTCATTCATGAATTAGATGTGTTTTGAGCTCATCAGTCAGCTATTTTGTTGTCTGCTATTTTTAGCATAAAATATTCAATACCACAAAATTACTAAATCATGTGGCACCCTCTGTCAAATTGATAATGAAAAGGTGAGCAATCTGATACCGATAATCACCACATAATGTAACAATTTAGAGTATCTGCATTTTACACGATGGTGCATTGACATAAATCAGGTGAGGTGGTAAATGAGCGTACCTCATACAATTCTGTCATCTAGGCCATCTGTGTGCCAAATATTAGCAACTTTGATAAAGATTTGATGAAGTCCTGACAAAAACAAGTTAGGATATTTTTTGGACCACCATGTATATGTAATTCACATTAAAACAGCATTCTGCTTGTGTGCAGAATATTTAGTGCAGATTATTTTACATGCTAAATTGAAATTCAAAAATACAACAACAAACCCTGCAAGTTAAGATCTGTCATATCTATGTATAAAAATTTTTTTGGATGCATGCTTACCTTGCATGCTTCTGTCATTCTTGCCTCAAAATCATTTCTCACATTTGAATATTTGTCAATAAATGCACGATATTCATCATCTGACAAACAGCCAAGAAAATTTTACTTCACATTAACAACATTCTCCATAAGAATGATTACTAACATGCATATGAAAATTGTGGTTAAACTTTATGAACATATACACTATGGCACAAAAAAAACAATCCATGGATTTCATCGCTATCTGACACATTACTGTTATTTCATAAAATGAAAGCGTAAAAAGTATAGAATATAATAAAGCACATCCACATATGCAGAATTTATATAAAAGCAAGAAAAAATCTACATGCAAAAATTGCCAAACTCACTGGCTTTTTTATACTTGGCTTCGACTTTGTCAAGATCTTTTGACGAGGCATTTTCACGCTTCATTTTCTCGTACTCGACACACCGAGCATGATAGCTCTCCTTTGCCTTTCAACATATGATACAGAATATACGAAATATACATCAAACTAAGTATTGCAACAACGAAGTCATTCCATTTTCATGAAATATAGGGTATGGTACTAAAAAAACCTCATATTCGAAAGCTTCTAACACCCAGCCTTTGTACTAGTCAAAGGCAGTCCCACTCTGAATCACAGTTCATTCTCTTCATGGTTTCGACATACCGGTAATTCATTAGCACCCAATAATCAACCATAGTCGGACACTGTATGCAGCTAGAGCTGTTAATCTGTGCACTGAGCCCACCACATTCTACAGTGTCTGTTACTGTGTTTTACTATATGTGACAAAGCGACATTACAATTATTTACTCTGTTCCAACAGACGCTATTCTGTGGAACACAGCAGCTGTTGGAATAGCAACAGCTGAGCAACTGACGACCTCGGCCGTAGCTCTTCAGGTCTAAGTAGACCACCACGAGCAGCCGTTGGCAATTTTTGTAGGCACGTGCACCGCCGTCGAACTTATTACCTATATTGTATACTAATTGTATACTAATACCTGTATCGTATACTTATGGTGTGCATTATTGTCACATCAATCTTTCAAAAATGCTAACACTAAGCTGATTGCTAACCCTAACACTAACCCCAACCCTAAACCCAAACCCTAAACCCAAACCCTAATCTTAACTGTAACTGTAAGCAAAAACTGTAATTTTAATATTAAGCACAAAATCGTACTACATTACATGTGACATTGTCGCCCCTGGTGAATGTGAATGCAAAGTGTAATGATACGTCTCTCGACGTGAATTTTATTCCAAAATAGCATTTGTCAGAATAGCATCTGTCGGAATAGAGTCTGCCTCCCTAGAATTATTACATTGCTACATCTGCACATTTTGTAGCTACATGTAAACAAATATCCATACTATTCACGTGCATTTTGTAGCTGTATTATTCATATGCAGTGTGTTAATAATGGTACTGGGGAAGAATGCTCCACACTGAGCATGATAGCTTTGTAGACTGTAAACTTTTGAGTTTTGTTTAACCAACTACTTGCCTATGGCTAACTTTCCTAATGTAGCCTTTGTTTAATAACAGAATGCCAAAGCACAAGAAATAGGAAATCAGAACATCTTGCTGTTTAAACACAAAACAAGCCAAGCTAGAATAGAGAGTGCACTGACTTTCTGCAGCATGGCAATGGTCTGTTGAATGCCCTGAACTGTCTCCATTGTGCTTGTTTCATTGTCCTTCACCTAATGTAGATGATCACAACAAATAAGTTCTTTGTGCACTTTGCAATCATCCATACTATCTAAGCTGTTTACAACCAAGTAATTGTCAGCTGAACGACATCAACGATGGGACCAAAACTGCTGCTTTCTCTGCTGCTACTGCTATACTTGCAATTCCTCACTGGTACCATTAATGACTCAATGTGTGCATTACGAATACTGGAGATAAGCTCTCTCCAAAAGTTCTTCCTATGAAAGCCTTTGTAATAGTTGCATAGCATGTTTCTACCGGCAACAGCAGCAACATGCAACACATGATACTGTAATTAATTAATCAGTCACAAGCAAGGTGCCTGCCATGTACACAGAACAGTTTATTTCTGTGTTGTATTATTAAACACAAACCAGCAGATTACCTCCTTGTGCGTTTTCTGTTGCTCAATGGCATATTTCTGAACCTCTTTGAACTCTTCCTGCCATGACGTCACAAGCTGTTGGTGTACGTTTGCCATCTTTTCGATGAATGTTCGCAGCAGTTGCCAATATGGGCAAAATGATCTGTCAGTCACAGCACGCTGACTCTGAGTGACAACTGATGTCATTTCAACTCACCAATGAACTGATATGTTACATTCTATATGTTAAAAGTGCTAAAATGTTTCTTTCAAGGTCCACTTAAACTGTCCACAAAGCTGCCAATTTGGCAGAGTGCACAAATTTTTTCTGTGCATTATACATTGAAACACAAACTACTTGATTATATGCTAATTCTATCACAAGACATAATACGGTGTCTGACATAGTATAATTATTGTAACATATTTCAGCAGATGACTAAGTAAAACTAATACAAAATGAACCAATTAATTACCCTTTGCTTCCATAACTTGTAGTAATTTTTGCAGCCAACTTGAGCTGAAGTTTGGAATATGTTTCTTCTATTATCCAACTGCAGCAAATATATAACAAAAGTTCCAGTGCATCTCTATGGGCATATAGTGGAGTGGTACAGTAATAACAATCACTAACAGTAAACAATCACATTTTGCAACAACTTGTATCCAATGCTATTCACTGTTATGACAATGTCATGCATACCAGTAGGCACAGATCCAAAACCAAAAAAAATTAAACAAAATAACTAAAAAAATAAAAACCAATTAATGCAAAATCTAGTGCTCCCTATAAATTATTCTAACTGCTAGCTGGACAAGTCTTCCTCAACTGACAAATAGCAGCTTATTCTACTACGCACAAAGTTTCAATGGATGTTGTTGCCATTCCTAGGAGAATTCATATGACTGGTCTGTATTAAAACTCATCTTTCAACCTCAGAAATTCATTATTTACAGCAATCTTCATCCCAGTATTGTACGTTATAAAAAATGCTGTCTCCACATCTGAAAGTCGGATGTCTATTCACGAAGACTCCACGTCCAACAGTCGGGGGCCACACATACAACTTTCAAACATTGAGACACTGCAAGAGTTGTACCACCTCAGACACATGCCCTCATGGTAGCCGGCTCAACTCTAGCAAGAGCTAGATTATCACAAATACTGTGCAGTGGCCTAATGCCTGCCACAACAGCATTCAATTCATGCACCAATGTTACACCTTTATCTGGCTGTCCATCTATCGTCATATAATTCTCTGAAATATGTTAACCCTAACCAAACACTTACCCTAATTCTGAACCCTAACTCTAAACCTAACCCTTACCCTAAGTCTAAGTCTAACCCTAATCGTACTGGTAACTGAAACCTTACTGTAATATTACAAGAAATTTGAGCAAAGCTCACGAGACGCACGAAAGCCTATAGCATTTCCAGTTCAGTAGTTATAGTTTTGAAAATTGCATATCACTTGGACTCGGCCCATCGGGACCGTAATACACATTGGCCATAGGCACTGTGGTGTTGGCGACGGTGGCGCCTCCTTGTGAACGATATAGACTCTCACAGGCGAAAATGGCCGAAAATTCCATTAAAACCCCATTTTTGCGTTCAAGGTCATCCAAGGTCATTGAATTCGGCGCCAAACGAAAGCCAGTATACGATTTCCTATTGGTGATTAATAGTAACCTAAGCCTTATCTCGCACCGTTAATGAGATACAGCGAGTTTTTGGCCCAAAATCGCAAATTTTGACCACCCCCTCTCATTCAGCGACCTCGTTCGGGGTGACCCCCTTCGAATTTATGAAAAAGCTTTACGGTTCCTAAAACTAGAGTCTTCCAGGCAGCCGATGGTGAAGATTTTGAGATCCTAGCTTGGACCGTTTTTGCCTGATCCACCCGTGTGACAGATGGACAGACAGACGGACAGACAGACGGACAGAATTGTGATGGCTAAGACGCGCTGAAAGCATAGCTGCTTTCGCGCGTAAAAACGAAAGCAATAATGCTAACGTTTTCATGCATTGCTAGCACCGCCTATCGAATCTTTGACTGTCTGACTTACGGACATCAAGACACTTCATATAAAAAACATAAACAATGTCATTAGACACCTTTCTCGAAGAAAATCACTGAGCTCCTTGCTTGCATCCAGACCGTACTTCATATTGTGGTACAGAACATCAAATCCATTGTTTTTCTCTCCCTGAAAAATAATAACTTTCATGACATTAAAAAATAATCAAGATAGACAAAAAACAATAATAATGCTATTTTGTATGCAAAGTGGACTGCGCTTAGCTACAATCCTCAGTAAAGTTCATGATCAGTTCGTATTTATCCATCACTTAAATTAAGAAAAACTTTGATATGTTCCATTTTAGTGCGGTGGTCGCTGGTGCAGTCAAAACAGTGTTAAAGTACTTAATTCTAGATAAAACTTCAGAGCCATATATTCAAAATAATGCTTGGTGTACTGCATAATCCAGCACAGATCCCAGGAATACTAATAAAACAGCTCGAAAAAGACAGATAAAACTCAACTTAACTAGTCAGTCTTTCTGTAAACGTTCAATCATCAAACCAAGATGCTGACAAACTACAAGGCTGTACCATTAAAGATTGTGACTGATCGAAGGAGACTGGAACTGCCAAAGGAGTTCATGGTACCGTAAGACGGTAAGATACAAAATGTCACTGGTTTCACAATGATAAACAAATATACCCAAAAGTAGTCAGTAAACGCAGTCATCCTCACAACTTTTACGACACAAAACAATTGATATCTTAAGTTATATCAAATTTCGCCAATCCTCCACTTATGTTTACATAATAAAGTAATAATAACAACAACAAGTAAGTAAACGAAATTGCGTGGCAGTGTCATCAGTAAAAATTCAGTATCACAGGCTGAACGGCGACTTCTCTAAAATTTGGCACGATTGATTACGTCTGCGAGGGGACCCGTCATACAAAATTTTTATGCAAATTCCTCCAAAGGGGACTTCTCGGCAAATGGGTGGTAAAATATACGCCAAAAATTTCTTTATATATACCTTTTTTTCTTCAACGCACTCACAGGTCAGACCCCTTAAGGGATTTTTAGTTTTTTACGCTTAATACGTCAAACGACGCGGTTCTGCACAAGGAAGTGCTTTTTGGGGTAAGAAAGTTAAAATTTAATATCTAGCGTATTTATTCGCCAAAATAAAAAAACTGCAATGGTGTCTATGGGGAAAATTAAATAATTCTTTAAACGGTCATAACTTTGGCTGTGTATAAGATAGATCGAGTCGTAATTTTTGGTTCTAGAGTATGGTTTTCGGGAACGGGAATAACCAATCTAATGGTGTTATTCAATTTTACCCCGGACCCTCTCTGATTGCCATGGCAACAAAATTTGGGACAAAATTAACTATAACTCGGACTGTGTAAGATATCTGCGAGATTTTTTGTGTCTGGTTTGATCGAACCCCCTTGGCTACGGGCATAAGTCTTTAATTCTGAAGAATTTAAAAAACAAACTACTTGTTTAATTAATTAAGAACTATCAATTAATTAATTGTTGATTATTTTACTAGCTGTTTAATCAATTAATGATTAATCGATTAATCGATTAATCGATTAATCGATTAATCGATTAATGATTAATCAATTAATCGATTAGTCGATTAATCGATTGATCGATTAATGATTAACTATAAATCGGAGTTTTTTTTTGATTAATCGATTAATGAAAAATCTTCGATTAAATGCTCTAAAAATAATGCGTGTGTTTCAAGCTTCGTAGTTTTTTGCAGGGCATTTTTTCCGCTCCGTTATCGCTTCGCTATGACTCCGTGATGGCTCGGTGTATGGCGGCATGGAGATCATAGTTGGCAGTTGTAAGCCTATATAATACTCACAGTCCCAGACTCCCAGTGTCATTTTCGGCTAGCTGTCGTATCAGCAGAATTTTATTTGAAACCGTCACCTGGGCAAAATCAGTAAACGGCTTGAATCGCCGAAAATTTCAGTTAGCGAGCCGATATGGCTTATCCTCGCGAAGTTGTGAAAGAAAATTTGGCTTACGGGTTTATAATAACTGTTTTCATGAGAACAAATCAATAAACTCAATGTTGTGTGAACTTCTTTCACTTCACGGACTCCCGTTCAATACGAATATAACAGAATAATGTGCAGTCGTGTTTTCATCTGTTATATATTTTTTGTTGTCGCTGTTTTAACTGTAACCTGCTTACGGGTAAAAGATCGCAGTTCGCTCGCATCAAATAGACAACAGTTACAACTCCAGAAGTTTCAGCTGCCCGATGCTGCAGGCATCATGAGACATGATTGTGAGGTACGTGACTTGAGGCAAATTGCTGATTTGCTGATCCCACCTCTACAGTCAGAATGCGACAGAACCGTGAGTTTGTGCAGAATGAGTTTCTGTAAAAAAGATTACCGGTGGGAGTATTTGTTTTCGACAATGGCGTACTTAGAACTGTGTAAAGCAGACCCGAATTTTTTAGATGCACCTTTTACGTTAGCCATGGCTATTTACTCAAATGACTTGTCTTACAACCATGTTTGTCGTTATTTTTTTACTTTTAAGGGCAGTCGCAGTTGAGGTCATTGGTTGTTGTTTTCTAAGAGAGGTATGACTGTGAATGAATGAAACCGCATGTTTGTTTAGGTTTGCGCGAGCGCGATAAGTTGCATTGCATTTTTGGTACGAACGCCTACGGGCGTAGCCAGCAAAAATTTCTGGGGGACAAAGATGCGTCAGTAGCAGGAATCAGAAAAGGATGCTCATTAGAAGAGATATTATAAGAGGAGAATGTGATGGAGTTTGATGGAGCAACGAAAGTCCTCCCGAAAGATGCATCGTGATCATCAACGTCATTGCTGTCGTCGTCGTCATGATCAATAAATAACAAGAAAGCCCAGCTGTCGCTAGGGAAAACGCGCTACAGCCTATACAGTTCCTGATGCATTGTTGACCTTCCAGGTCATCCAGTGTCCATGATTTTCATCTCATCTGAAAGGCGTATGCCACTTGTTCTATATCTCTCACAGTTTCCGAGGTATGGCCAGTTTTCGATTGAACAACACACATTTTTCTATCCCCTCTATTTATCCCCAAATTTGAAAATGTTCCGTTAAACTGCATTTCCAAAATTTTGTACACAGAGAGCACAACAAGAGGCTAATTATTGGTATAAAAACTTTTCCCCTAAGAACTACCCGTTAGCCATGGTACATCCGTTACACAGAGACAGACAGCCTAGACAAACACACGACAGCACGTGCCATATCACAGACGCCTACAGCATAGCTGTAGCGCGTCAAAAAATGCAGTCTTCTCATTCAAAACCACACAAATTTGTCCAGCATGTCGTTTAACATCCATTCACAAAAATTTAACTGCATTTAAGCTACGCAATTTGAAAAAAAACGTGTTCTAGTTGCTGCTCCCTTTCTTCCACGCTGGCTATATAGGCTAACACCATTGAAAGTGTTTTAATCTTTAAAAGTGACTTGCATGTTGGACCAGTTTCGACTTTTTTGCGGTTACCACTAAGATACACGGGTTCCCTACATCACGTGGTATTATTTTTCTCAGCGGACACAACAAAGCAATGCATAAATATAACTGTAATCAAGCTGCTCACTACTTTTTGAAATTCTATCTACTAAATCTACGGCTACAACACGCTAAAGATAGTTGCTAAAACTACCAAATCGACTGTGTAAAACAGCTCTGTGATTAAGTGAAGTTGGGTTTTCATTCGCTTTATTATACAATAAAAATATTTTGTTAAACCGCAAAGTAACCGCTAACAGCTGATCACTAAAGTCTAATCAACTAAATTTTTTGCTAGTTTTTGTAAATTTTGTCAAAAACTTGTTGACGCTGAGTTGATAACGTCGCCAGCAGTGTTTTTTTCTCTATTTTTTATTTTTTGTCTTAAAAATTTTCGTAAACAAATCACATAGTTTCATCAGACTATTATACTTAATTAAACAAATCGCGAAATATAGCATCAGAACATATAAAGTTTTGATTATATCGTTTTGATAAAAATGCAATTACCGGGTAATCGTCAATTATTTTATCAAATGAAAGTAAACACTCGAGTGAGTGCTGATAATGAAATAATAATCTGGCGGTTCTTCATTGCAGTCTCCAGTTGTTGAGATCACGTTTAGAACTAACTTGGCTTCTTTTCCTTTCCCAGGAAAAACTCCATCTGCAATATACACGTTGCAACCACCATTAAGTCTGATAACGTAAGTTATAGGCCAGCTAGAATTAGGCCTAGTGATTTAAATCTAAATTGTATCACCGTTATCATCATCATAATTCATCATCATCATCTTCATCGACTTTATCAGAATCATAATAATCACTGTTGTCGATTGACAAAACAGAAATTCTTTAATTCTCTTTGATAAAACTTAACAGTTAAAAGCAACGACGACGCTTCAAGCCCTCAAAAGTTGTTTAAAGGAGTTTTCAATTTAGTAAGTAAGTAAGTGAGTAAGTAATTAAGTATGGATACTCACGGCGTGCTCGCAGACTTCCTGGAAGCTGGAGCGCCGGTTGACGTCCTCCACGCGATCCAATAACCGACCGCTGCTGTCGCGTCTCCCCGGCTCCTGAATACGTCAGCATCGATCACAAACATTGCTCTATAGCCAAGCTGTATGCCATTCGCTTATTATTCAGCTTTATTATGTCGATATAACTGCAGATTTACTAAGTAACAAGCACAATATATTCGACTCGTATTCGTTATTCAGCTGTGCGTGGCTCTAATTCGAATATTCTTAGGCCTAAGCTAGTATAACTAAAATTACGAAAACGAAAAAGTTTGGAGTCTAAAACAAGAAAACTTGCAATCTAACTATTTTGACGTACTTGGGCATTGTCATTGAATTGTGCGTTACTCAGGTGTTAAGTTGAAATATAAAATTATCAGTGTATTTTTATTCAATATGTTTTAATGCCTTTAAGTTAAGCTGTATTCTTTAAACTCTTTACCGGGCTTCTTTCACGCAGACTGCTTTTTGAGGTGCGTACACAGCGACAAAAAATAAACTGAACTTAACTGAAATAAAATGAAATGAAAACCGGGCGCTTCGGCATTCATTTCATTTTACTTTAATTCAGTAGTGTTGTAACAAATACTAAAAACAGTATTTAGATACAATACAAATACTTGAAACTTTCAAAGTATTTAAATACTATTTAAATACCCAAGATTTTCAAATACTTGCTAAGTATTTAAATACAAGACAAATACCAGCATCGGTTACAGCAACCAGGTTCAGGGTATGCAAGCAGCACCTCGTGCTCTGGCAGTACAATGTCATCATGCTGTTCGTGACGCTGAAATAAATCTTTGATAATGCTAAACATCGGTATGACCCATACAATGCATAGTAGTTGTCGTGCAAGTGTTCTAACATTCAAACAGTGCTGCAGTGAGTATTTAGAATTGTCAAACAGGCAAACACTGCCACAGAGTGCCGGAGTAAATGATTAAAAATTTGTCAATACTAAATACTCTTTAAAAATACTCTTTGAAAGTATTTAAATACTTGCTGTTAAATACTGTCTACATATTTAAATAGTATGTAAATATATGAAGTATTTAAATACTTTACAACACTGTAATTCAGGTCAGTTTATTTCCTTTCTGTCGCTGTGTAGGCACCTTTACGTGGAGTCCAAGAGACGTAGGCGCGTCTGGCAACGTAGCGGCTACAAGATTTCGGCTGCGATACGCTGCGAGCCGCTACATTTTTTTCGCCAGACAACAATCTGCGTTAGCGGCTAGCGCAGACGAGCGTGACGTCATATTTGTCCACTTAAGATAGCTGTTAGTGGTTGTAACAGGTGAATTTCGAGTAAAAATAGTAATTACGCAAACGATTTTGTACTAATGTTATTTTATTCTGTACGGTGACACATTTAGAGTGATTTTTCAACTATCATCCAAAAACTGATATGTTCAGAAGCCCGGATGTTGGCCTAGGGTCTTAACGTACTTAGCGTACAATTTTGCGTTGCGGCGCGTAGCTGTCTTGCCGCAGCCAAGTGTCCAGTAACGTAGCAGCAAGAAGCCGCTCGTAGCCGCTAAGTTACCGGACGCCCCTATAGATAAAGCAACGAGAGAGAGACAGGATGAGGCTGCGTAGAAACACATACAGCGACGATGACGGCGCCGACGCTCTGGGTGCTCGGTCGGCGCAGCCCCCAGTTCAACTCATCCTGCATTTCCTGCACGCTGTACAACGACGAAGCGTCCGACACGAAGATGTGCGGGTTGCCGTCACCACACCCAGGCAACTTCTGCTGCTGCTGCTGTATCAGCGGCGACTGAAACAAGCTCGAGCGTCTCTCCCCACGCCGCATCAACGCTACCCTCTCGTCCTATACACGTCATCCACAGCAGAACACCACATCTAACTGCAGTGAATTCTATCCCAGCTTGCCCTCAGTGAAAAATAGAAAAGGGGAAGTTTTGTCAAGAGTGTAGATCAAAATTTCACCCCCCCCCCTATTGTTACTTTATTTATTGGGCAATAAACACCCTTAACAAAACTTTCCCTCTATTTTTACTCCCCCTCCCTGTTTTTCAATCTACACCTTCAACAAAAAATCTTCCTAGAGAGGGAAAAAGCTCAAAGGAGAAACTTGAGTCTAAAAATGCGGAACTTTAGCTTGAATTGCGGGACCGAAAATGGGGGAGGTTTGCGCCCGATTTTGATTCCAGATTTAGGGGCTAGAAGCCACTGTCCCACTGTCCATCTGTAGTCTACATTTATACTTAATAAGACGCTTCTTAAATAAAGTTCTCAGAGGAGACACGATTGAAAAAAAGGCATGTCTTAAGGCGTGATTTAAAGCACTGTCTAGTCTATCTGATGTCGCTATTGTCTCTCCGTTCAGACGGCATGCAGGACGTTCCATTATATTCGACGTGTGCTAAATAAATAAATCGACCGCCAACAAGTCTATTCTGCACTGTGGACGACTAACGAAAAAACTAAATAAAATTAACGGGCAATTACAGAAAACTTAAAAAGTGTGCGAGATATCGAAATACGATAGGTATCAAAGTCCTCAGTGGAAATAATAATTATTATAAAAACACTTCATGCAAAGACCAACTTTGAACCATATTCACAGTGGACTAGGCAACCAATGCAGTAAACAGCGTTCGCCAAAACAATACAGATTTAAAGTTCTGAACTGAAATTCTGGTTACCGCGCGCAGTCCTTGGTAGCTGAAGCGCCGACGACTGAGTGCTGCTGACTGCATCGGACCGTCATCGAACACTGCACAGAGCAAACATTCCAGCACGAACAACATCTCAATACCACAGTCGTTTACATCACAAGCGACAACTGAAGACCATAGTCATCTCAATATAATACCAATATCATGCTTGGCTCGGCCTATGATGCTCATCAGAGCTCTGAAGTGAATTAAAATTTAAAGTAAATTGAAAATAAATTTAAAATACTTTGGAGTAAATTTAAGAGAAATGCAAAAAAGTCATAGGTATACAGGAACAGTAAAGTAAACCAACACGTGTCATTGCCGTAAGCCTACTTTGAGTCGTCACTCTAACTTCAGTTGGGAAAACTGAAGCATAATTTACAGTAAGCAGTCAGGACATGCCGACATGGGTAGGGTTTCCCAAACAGCGGAAGATGTTGCATGGTACGAAACGTTACGAATAAACGAGACTGAAACAGGTAGCCTACTTTTGACACGCGGTAGGTGCGAAGCGGTGTCGGACATGTCGGCAGCGGTCGTGCTGCCTGCAGGTACGCGTGCTCGCTGCATACCGGCCGTACCTCTCTGTTCACTCCGAGGACTGCCTGATGATGTGGCGTACCGCATATCTGCCGACATTCGCCTAGCACCACAAACAATCGAACACAATTAAAGTCGTAGCAGGCAGGGGCTCATGGAAAACCCCTTCTGTCAAAATTATAACCGGTCGAAAATTTGTCAATCTTATCGGAAAAATTTCGTTAAAATGGGGCTGGAAATCCCGCATTTTTGGGAAAATTTAACAGCAACATTAAAATTTTGACAAAGCATAGGCCTATGCTTTGTCGAAAATTTACAGCGGTCTGTCAAAAAATGCAACTTCTTGCGCTTAACCTTTTTAACCTGCGACGGAGCTGGACGTCGGTTTGTCGATGACGACTAGCGACATGACATTGTATGAGGTCGTCCGCGTTTTGTCAATTGCGTTATAGCACGGGAGAAGCACTGTTCCGCTGCTCCCAGCCTAAATTTGAGCCTGTTTGCAAATTTCGCTCAATAAATGTGAAGTTGAAAGTCACATATTTTAGCAGCGGAATTAAAGGGAACCATAAAACTTAGAATACGTAGGCCTACGTCCTTTCTGTCGAAAATTTGAAATAGTGTTTCGGAGAACTGCAACTTCTTGCTCCAAACTTTATAACCCAAAACGCAGCTGCGCGTCGTCTTTGGAATTCTCCATCATATAGGCGTGAAAGTCACATGTACAATTTATAGCCTCGAACGAAAATGGTGGCATAGAATTTCTATACAGTCTGTTGCTTACGAAGTTGCAAGATATGTTTCATTTTTCCTGGGATTTTTGACATCTGCTGACCTGTGAACCGGTTATGTGCTGGAAAAAGATCCACTCTTCCCTTCCCCTGAGATCTAAAAGTATTATTTCTGAACATATTTTGAAATCGAATATGCCAGTTGGTGCATTCATTCCGGTGCATTTTAGCCGCGAATCTCTTGCGGACAATTTTGGTCAGTGTTGAGGCCGACGGAGCCACAGAAGATTGTCCCCTCCCCTTGCTTAAATGGCCACTGTAATGGGGTGTTTACACGATCCAGCAAACGTCCAGCAAACTTCCAGCAAATGTATTCAAAATACACGTGCTAATGCTGGACGTTTGCTGGATCGTGTAAACACCCTATAAGTGACGCGCATTTTATACTCTGCTTAGAAATTACTCGGTAATAACAAATGCTCTTTGTTATCAATCCGTGAGCAGATTTAGGTAAAACAGAGAGATGCTAATTTGTTCCACTGAGACTGACGGCACATAGCTTGCCTGCGCTGTTCCAATATTGCTGCGTCCGGCGCCTCACGCATCATCTTGTTGCGTCTGTCCGTATCCACCTGATTCAGCATTTTGTGCAGCAGGAACATCAGCTTCGTGAACTATGCACAAGCGCGAATATTACAACAGCGTTACACGTCAGGTACTGTAAATAAAACAAATTCGTAATCGTTTATGCGTACAAAATATGCCAAATAAAAAGAAGTTTTTTTGCGCGTACTGTACCGAGCTGTCAGATATAAAGTTATAACGAAAATATTCTCGAATACGAAATATTTACAACTTTCTTCTATGTGCATACAAGCATAAGTCATGGACGAACCAAACCCAGGAATAGATGAAGTTAAATGCTTGTCGTGCATTTAGCACGCAGTGCCGGCGCCAGAGAGTTAGAGCCCCCAAATATAACTGTGAAGCTCCTATAACGGGGGTCTAAGGGCAGAACCCCAGCGGAGTCAAGGGGCAGAGCCCCTAGTTAGGAGATCAAGGGCGAAGCCCCCTTAAAGCTGAAACCCTTGGTTTCTGGACGTTCAATGAAAGCCGCAAATTTGCCCACATTTCCAAAAAAATTTGAAACGCAAAAAATCAGATAAAATTTGTGTTGTCTTTGCGAAAAATAAAGTTTCGTAGGTCGCAATGCATTACAGATTACTGTACATTAATGAAAAGTAATAGACTTGTCCATTTTGGGTAAACTTTCCACATGTTCCCTTATTTTATATTTTAAATATATTTTTTTAAAAACTAGAAATTATTTTTCATACATAGCCTAAGGCCTCTGAGCATACGTCAAGCCCTCCGGCCGAGGGATATGGGGGCCCTTCCGCCGGTTCTGTTAGCACGTGTCTTGAGGCATTAACGTGACGAAGGCGCAGAAGAAAGCCTTGAGCGAGCGGCCGAGGATGCGGCAATAGCGGACCGGCGCTATAATGGCAATTACCGCAGAGCCTCCGGCCAGACGCCTGCCGTCTACGGACAAACGGATTTCGATTAGTGCAGAAACGCTTTTGCGCTCGCAGCTGCTACAGCAGCCCGGAAGTTGTAGGACACAGCGAAGGACACTCGGAGAGTGCAAACCTCCGCCAACGTTATGTCAATTTGCCATATGTGGCAGTGGTAAACACAGTATTCAATTCTGGATCCAGATGCTGATCCGGGTCACCACCGAAATCTTACCACCTCTGAGGTGGGGCAAGACTAGCCTTGCCTGAATATTTCAGTCAAATCCGTCTGTAACTTTTTGTGTCATCCTGCTAACAAATAAACAGATAAACGCCGGGCATCACATAACCTCCGCCGACCTTGGCGGAGATAACAATAATGTCGCACGGCCACGAATATAAAGCTGGCGTGGTTTTCGGGGCATTTCGACTAATTATTTCGAACTCCGGCACTCACTAACTATTTACGTTCATTCGAATATTGCTGAACAATAAAAACTGCGTTAAATTAATTGACCAGATTCTGATTACCAACTGCACTAACTTATAGCCTACAATATTAGCCAATTCTTGTATATAGGCTACGGCGAATTCACACATACATGATGTTCCAATACCTTCTAAAGGCTACAGTGCTTCGGCATTATTTCTAAATCACTATCAGCTTTGCAAAGCACTAAACCTAATTTAGAGGCTATTTTTGCAACCGTTCTGAAATATTAATACATAAAATGTCTGTGGTTTTTGTTAATCTATTTCTGGCTTGCAAATTTTGTTCAGATTTACATCATGCCTGCTGATAGAAAGAATCCGTTGTTGGTCTTACTGACTTAGCACCAGCTGCTCACATAGGTACCGCCGTCGAACATTCTCTTCAGCTCGTTAGATTGCTTTGTCGTATCTTCGGTCGGTATATGACGTCTGAATACTAATGCGAGCAGTGTAGCGACTGCAGGACGGCTCGACAAACTGCTAATGAACGGCACTTGTTACAACACGGCTAAGCGTATAGGTAACTATAAATAATCACACGTCAATTACGACGATTTCAGCAGCACAAGGTGCAAATGAGCTGTTTCAGACAGCAGTTGGTTACTGCCGTTTTCGTGTTAATGATTAAATTTTAATTATGCCAATTATTAGCAAAGACATTGCATGAACTATGAAACATTGCAGGCGACGTAATCACGTGGTCACGTCTTAATGTTGTAACGACTCTTTACCGAAAACATACTGTCAGCAAGTGCAAAGTAAAATATTACGTTTGTAAGAAACGACTGTTACTATAACTTTAGTAAAAAAAATGCTATGAATTATGACAAACAGAGAAAGCGATTGCCGAAGTCATTGGTAGTCTATAATTTACAAAAGTCAAATGCATCAAAACATCTTTTCTCATATCAGCTGGAACGCGTTAAGCAGAACACCTTAGCCTCGACATTCTGTGGTTCCGATTTGGCTTACAGATATTAGCAATATTAGCTAGCTGCGTCTTAAGTAGCGATCAAACGCAATTTTATCCGACCGAAATGGTAATCCTGTGCATAGGCCTAATCTGCAATAATTAGTTGTGTAGAAAAGCAAATGTGTTTTTCTCAGGCGAACCGTCGCCCATCGTGAAGGCTTGGTTTTACCGCGCGATGCATATATATAGTAGCGCAAAGTGTGGCATTGCTACCACAAGTTGTCTGTCTGTCCGTCGGTATCGTGCTGGCACAGTCTGACCTGAGTAGAGTAGCAAACTAAGCGGACGAAAACGATATCGTAGGATCTTCGGTCGTCACAGCTCCAACATTGGCGATCTACTCTCAGAGAAACTCCCCCAAGTTATGGGTAAAATATATCACCGCAATATAGCTACTGGTCACCAGCGTAACTTGGCTGGTGACCCGGAAGCATGCGCAGTCATAAACACAAGCGGATAGAGCGGCATGTTTTAGCTACGACAGCAGGCAGGGTAACCTTGTTTCGAGGAGGTAGCAAGAGTGGTGACAGTTCACTGTAATCCATGCATGGCCCACGCCCCTCTTGCACTAACGCTATAACTTGAACGCTAATTCTACGATCACGGATTTCAGTGACAGTTCCTAACAAGACTTATACCGTATAAGACTACTCAGTGAACCTTTGCCGCAAAAGTTTAAGTAAGTAAGTAAGTAAGCAAACAAATATCGACTGGATTTTTTCTCCTCCAGCTGTAGTCTTACAATGTTTAGACAGTGCCCATGCCACGAAATTTCGTTAAAAAGATTCTGGATTACATTATCGAAAAGCTTAATGTCGTGTTCTGTAAGCAAGGCGGCTAGAGATAGCTTAAAGCAATGTCGGTTGCTGCTTACCTGACTGATGTTGAGAGCAGGGCTGACTGCGAGTGGGATCAGCGACGGTAAAACCCTGATCGCCAGAACATTACAACTCAGACCACCGTGAGAGTCTTCGCCCATCTGCTGACTATATATTGCTGACCACACCATCATTATCATTATTAACATCTCAGAATGACAATCACAATGCGATGTATTAATACGAGAAAACAAGCGATATGAGCAGAGATCGCATGAAAAAGTATAAATTTTGAGGGTACTTTCCTCCAAAATATTGATAACTAAACGGACGAAAACGTAGCTAGTCCGTAACAATGGTTCATATAGGCCTATTCGGATAGGCCTAATGTGATAGCAAAACCAGTTAAACGGCGACGTTTGAAACGTAACGGGTCTACTGTTAAACAATGTCAATATCATTTTCAAAAACAAGTTGTTACCACTGTACGACTCAGTCAGAACCACTTGGGAGGCTGCCGCTGCAAAAGTCTGTTCGGGTAAGCCGCGGTGCATTGAAACGACTGGGTCCTAATTTGTCGATCAAAAGTATGGCAAAAAGCTTTCTGCGCAAAACAGTGCTGTAGCGAATAGCAGTCACGCTTGTAAAGCATGGCAATATTGCAACAAACTGTTGCATAAGCGACAACTAAGCCTTTCCAACAAGAAACCGGGACTTTCAACCCCACAGTTTCGACATTTCTTGGTCTAAACAAAATCGATGAACTAAAAACTAAGAACCACGTCCGAGTGGTTTCCGGACATACCAAATTTAATAGAAAGGTGGACAACGCACGTTTGCAAGACTCCTGGTGAATACGTGTATAGTTTATTTGCTTGTTACCATCCAACATGAGTAGTAGAGCAGTAGTAATGGAAGTAGAGTTCTAAAACGTACCGAGTACGGCCATGATGATGTCAGCGTCGCAGCACTGTATGTCAGTGAGGAATGGAATGACCTCGTCAATGACGATCATTTTGTCCAGACTGCTGACCAGTCGATTGATACACTCAAGCGCATTCACTCGCGTCTATACTTCATCACAGCCCCACCAGTTCGCTTTATTAAAATTTCAGATTCGACCGCTATGAGGTAATATCTCTCGGTGTTTTTGTGCGACAAAAAGATCTTCGTCTTCAAGTCTGCGGAATATTTTGCTTCTACGTAAAAACTTTTGTCTTGAACAATTTATTGAATGAAGGCAATACGCAACCAAACTGTGTCTGCCGTATCGCGTTATCTGCAGGAAAATTCATTGATTGGTTTAGTGTTAAATTAGCAGCGTAGGCTACGCAGATTTTGAATCAGCCTTTCACTTTTTTCCTTTCACCAGCTTGTGCCCCTTTTCTTCACTTCAGTCGTTTCTTTCGTTTCCTCTCTCCATTCTCCTACCATCCCTCTGTGTTTATTTAATTACTGTTTATTTATATCCAAGTTCCTGATGATACACTCTTTATAATCCTGCTAAGGGTCTATGCGTGAGCGCTGTCGACATCCCAGGGGTGCGGGCAAAGACCAGTCGCTAAACGCATTTCGGTACAATCTGAGATCAAAGAACACACGTAAAATCTCATTCGCTAAAAAATGACAAAGCAGGCAAGGAGAAGTTAATTCACGTTTCTTAGTGCAATGTTGGGCTAATACAATTTCTGTTCTGACAATCTTTGTCCACATTTAAACCGCCAACGTCCCCGTGTAATGTAAAAGTTTACAGCGAACTCACTCGAACGTTGGAAGATTTGTAGAAGAGCGATTTGGCGTTGGGCAGAACGATGTTTCGTATTGCCTGGTCGTCCAAGTGTTTTCTGATTGTGCCGAATATGTTGATCGATGATTCCTAACACACACGCCAACCAGTGTATAGGCCTAACTCAGTAGCGATGAGATGCATTATACGATATTTCTGTCAAAGTTGGCACATTATTGCCAATGTCACTTTCTTTGCTATTGTCGATTGTAAAAAAAGTTCCTGATAATGGCACTAATGGTGCAATCGGCTTAAAAAATGTCGTATCTGCAAGCAAAAAAACCTGCAGATACGACACCTTTGCTTTAAGCCGTTCGATCAATCTGCATCGCCCGGAATACCGCAACGAACCGTTATCGCGGCATTTCGCGCATGCATTACTACCAAACATTTCTTGACGCTTCTACTACTACTACTACTACTAATCATACTTATATAGCGCCATTATGCGGAGCTACAGGGTCGCTGGACCCCTGTGCCTCTCTGGGCTTTAGGCAGTATAATATACCAACAGCGGTGTTAGTTAGAGCCGGCGGACCTGTAATGTAAGTGAATTAGACTCCAGCGAGCTGAAGATCATAGGCAAAACGTCCGTCTTGATGTCTTCCTCGCTCAGTTTATTCAATATCACCTCCAGATTCTCCAGCAGATAGACCGTCGACTGTTCACACGCGCCAATCAATCAGTCAACACAAAGCTTCAGTGTTTAGCTGACACATTGCAACCAAGCAAAGTATGTAAGGTCATAATGAAAAATCGCAGTTGCCATCTAGCGAATGATATTAAATACAGTGTACGCGCTACTGACTAGAATTCGCGTGAATATTATGGTGTAAGGTTCCAAGGTTAGGATTAAGATTAGAGTTAGGGTTAGGGTTTGAGTTAGAGTACCGAATACGTACCGGCGAAGGCTGTTAAAGGCGGTGACCGGTCAAACATCCGGCCCTCAGAAAGCCGAATGTTTTACCGGTCATGACCGGGCGCGTTTTACCCCTGACAAAATTTGACCGGTCATATAGCCTATAAGATATTTGACCGGCTGCCGGTGAAATATCCTGTGCCATTAAAATAAGTTCTTGTCGCGAAAACATTACTCACTAGGCGACTAATGGACGTCGTAAAGCTTTGCCGTTACTAACACGTGTATTGATCGATGGCGTGCTGTGACGCTCACTATCAGTAATCGCTCATGCATCACCGCTCTACAATCATCCTTATCCGCTGGGTTTTCCAACAGGTTATTCGCACCGGTGTCACATCAAAATGTTTCCAACATGAAAAATCCACCCTGAGAGAGATAATCACGGAATTGATATGTTTCCTCTTTATTAAAATATCGCCGGCCCCATATAAAGTGTCCCAAAAAGCTTCCCCGACATTTTCGACAGTAACTTGAAAACCAATTATTAGATGTTGACAATTTTCCGTACGAATATTTTTGACGCAACTTGCCATCAAATGAACATTTAGTTTTCCACCTCACCTAACGTTTGTTTCTGCACTACCTGGGAAATACACAACCAGCGAAATATCACTTTTTTATCCAATGCGATATGATTGCTTAATTAACATAACGCGTAAAAACACTTTTTGTTCACATTTCTAACACTTTGGCTGACATTGCATCCAGTTGTCCATTTTTCAACTGCATTTTACAACTGTAAAATTTCTCGAAGTGTTGGCCCACTATGTGAACACAGGCAAAGGGATGCTTTCTCCATTCACTGACAGCAGTAATCGACAATGTTCTGCTCCAGACCAATCCAGCCTAACTAGTCGCTTCTTTACTTCACAAAGATTCTTAAACTTCATCTGGTAGACACGCTGCTGCACGACAGTCAAATCTTGCTTGGTCTGATTTCCCCAGGTAGTGCAAAAGCAGACGTTGGGTGAGGTAAAAACTGAAACAATTATTTAATAGCCAGTTGTATCAAAAATAATTTTGCCAAAAATTATTAAAATCTGCTAATCCTTATCCAAGTTTTGATCGATAATGTCGGGATGGTTTTTTTCACGTTTTCTGCTTATTTCAACACATATTTTGTTTGCTCTGCTTTCCCTAGGTAGTGCAAAACTATACATTAGGTAAGGTGGGAAACTGAACAGTCATTTGACGGCAAGTTATGTCAGGAATATTCCTGCCAAAAATGATCAGAATTTGATAATTGGTTTTCAAGTTACAGTCGAAAATGTCGGGAATGCTTTTTAGGACACAGTATATAGAATCGCCCCCCCCAGAGAAGTCTCCCTCGGTCGACAATTTACTGGTAAAAATTCGTTCCGCCCGGGCGGCCGAGGGTGAATTTTTACCGCTAAATTGTCGACCGGGAAAGACTTTTCTGGGGGGCGATTCTATAATGGGGCACCGGCCGCACGCATGCGCCATTACCGCAGCTCGTTTCATCATTCAGCAGCCTCATCATCAACGTCATCATCATCCATCAATCGCCTCTTTGTTTTTCTCTCCGCCCGGACCAGTAGTGGTCTAGTAGAACTCCTTTCAATGCAGGTCTCCCGGATACTTCCGCGTCGTCGTCGGCCATTTCTCTGCTGAATTATATCTTTCGCGTTTTTTTGCTCAGTAAGGCTTTTTCCGTGATACTCCGCCTCACCCGTGCGACAAATGCAGCTGCTGTCTAGTGGACAGCACGCAATTACGTGTATACAGCGTACGGTACGTCGTACTGGTCGTCGTCGTACCAGTAATTAGTGTCGTCTCCCATACAAATGATACGCCATTGCTGCGTATACAAACGCTTGACGGCGGCGTGTTAGAGCCTTATTCACCAAAAGCTGCTTGTCTCTCTTCAGCCCTCTTGCAGTGTCGTTAATTGCCATGCATTGCGGTCCATTCGCTGATGTCCTCCGTGTGGTCCGTCGACCACAATTTCTACACTCTACCTGACGAACATCCGCCATTCCTTCACATTCCACATTTAGCTTTCACTGGTACTGTTTTCGAACTATCGGCTGCGGTCTTGCGTCACAAAGCAAACGACGCTGCAATCTATGCGATGTGAGCGTGGTTTAAATAAGATACCACACTGTCTGGAGTAGTATAAGCTCGTACTGCGTACTCGCTTACCCACCGCTGCCACTGCACTTCCTATAAAATGACTGTATACCACGACAATCTTCAATTAATTAACAACTTCACCCTAGTCAAACGTTTTTCTGATCTTTAGCCGATGGTTTAACATTCCATTACTTGTGGCGTTTCATATACAGGGTGCGGCAAAAAAGTGGCCCTTTAAAGTTTTTTGCTGTTTTCTCAGCAACCGTTTAGCATTTTGATTTGGAAATTTACAGATTTATTTACTAAATTGTTCTACGGCTAAGTGCCAAATAAAATTTGATTCCATTGAAAAATGACACAAAGTTATAGATTTTTTAACATGACCGCTTACCGATTTTTCAGCGTGAAAAAATGTTCAAGCTGCAACACCAGTTCAATAACATCGTTGAATCAAGTCAAATAACACAGTTAACCAATGATTATATGCCAAAATTCCATTGTTACTGTGAATGTTCGAAGTGTCCACCGACAGCTCCAAGCTCCAACACAAGCCTTCAGTCGATGATGAAGATGACCTGTTTCCAGTGTTCGTCTGCAAACAGGTGCTATATTGAACAAAGGGAAGGTAAGAGTGGTTTCTGAGAAAGATTGACTTGGGTTTGACCTGTACGGAGCGTGCGGTCCTGAAGACGCGTTTGAATTGCGTCTTGATGTGCTGCTGATACTCAGCGACCGAGACCCGCTTGATGAGGGCCAGGAACGACGGCAGAACGAACTCCATCGTATCAACGTGATCCAACTGCTCAGACATCATCGGTAGCACGCAGCCGTACAACAGCTTCTGTGCACATACATCACAGGACAAGGCGACATGTCGGCGCCGAGTGACGACATTATATGCGGCTGTCCGTCCGTAGAGGCTGCCCAGCATCTCAGGCGTTGGGTTGCTCATCGCACAAGCCGTCGCTACAAAGCGTTGTTTTCTAAAATTTTTATGACATTTGATGACCTTCACCTTTCAACTTTTAAACAAATGAAAACTGGCGTAACATCAGATACTTCTGCAGCTATGGGTAACGTTTTCACCAGTTTTGGTTGCAAGTTTTTTATGCTCCAGTTAGAAACTCGTACGGGTTAGAGGAACAGACAGACTGGCGGATATAAGACGCCTAATGCGGCCTACACTAGTCACCGGACGTGCTAATATCATAGTATGCGCGATCTCGTCAACATAACTGAAGTTGTATGAAGCTGAAGATAGTACCCCTAGTGCCCTTTTCGCGACAAAAACGACGTGATGACCTATAGACGCATAGAGAAGCAGGTACGTGCGAGATAGTATCATCAGTGCATCGGCGTCGGACTAAATCAAGCGTTAATAATTGAGATAGGGACGACTACAGCGAACTGTTTATGGCTTCGGCCTCCACCAATCCAGCCGATTTCAAACACGTGCACTTATGTTGTTTAACTTAAGATAAACTGTAGGTATCAACGTCAGTTAGAAAAAAACGTTCGTCTTTACACAAGCTAAGTTTATGTCGATCGCAACAGGTAAGCTTAAGTGTTTCGAATTTCGAACATGTTTACCTCTGCTGTACACCTCTGTCTGCATTGATTTTATAAGTCGTATAATTTTACAGTTAGCATATTGTACAATTGCGGTCTGTCAGCCGTTTATTGCAGAAAGGTTTGGTTTGATTACGCGACACCGGAATGCCACGGTTGCTGCATGTTGTGATGCTGACTCAAACTCACTCACTTCGGGAAAGAGCGGCACGGCAGCGGACAGTTTGTTGAAGTAGTCGAACTTCTGCTGGGCGTCTTTGGACTCGACAGAATCGAGTGAGCGCAGGCACTGCACCGCCGGATCGTCAAAGTAGCTCAACTGCACAAACGACGGTACAGCATCAGTGACCGATCAGACAGCGGCCGACAGATCAACGGTCCTGGGCAGGCGGCGACAAACTAGTCCAATTAGACTAATACCCCGTTTACACGATCAAGCTGGCTCGACGAGTTGCTATATGTTAGCTGGACGAGCCAGCTCAATGTTTGCTCGATGTTTACTTGATGATTGCTTCGTGTAGGCTATGCTTTATGCATGCTTCATATTGGCTCAATGTTTGCTGGATGTCTGCTCGATGTTTGCTTGATCGTGTAAACTATAAGCAGGCCCGTCGAGAGCCACAGTGGGGCCCCGGAAAACATTCTCGCGGGGCCCTTCTGGGAGAATATTTTCGGATTTTTTAAAAATAGCGCATTTTGGTGTACTTTATATTTTCGAGCAAAAGCGGGGCCCCCTAACGTCGCGGGGCCTGGGGTAACTTACCCTCTGCCTCCTCCTTCTCTACGGACTTAACAGAATATCCAGTTTTAACTTAAATATTGGCGTTGAATATCAATATTTTTTACGTTAACTTATAGCGCTTGGCTAAACGTTTTTGTTATCCACTTAAAAGTTTGTACGGGAAGAACAGACAAAACAGGCAGACGGAGAGAGGGAGTGACAAAACACATAACGCGGTCGATAAAAACGGTCGCATAGCAATCAATCAGTTTTTCTGCCATATCAATGGCATTAACGTGTCATGTCTTGTATAGGCAGACGACTGTTAAGTACAGTTGTATTGCCTTTCCACAGTCGGCAGGTAAGTCTTATAGCGTTCGTTATTGCGGATCATAAATGCACGGTCCACAAAGCACGTAAAGTAAAGCCCGCTTCACACTGCCGGTGTCACCGGACATGACGAGAAAACCATTTTGCGACGCGACCTAACCAAGTTAGCGTCGCTTGGCTAATCACAGCAAGCCGAAGCCAAGTCGTGTTTACATGTGAAACACAAAACATTTGCAAAAACGTTTTTGGCGGCCGCCGACCACCAGTGGCTTATTACGGCCTGCCCACGGGGTAGGTACAGCAAAAAATTCTGCCTTAAAATATTGTAAATATTTTATGACCATTTTAAATTAATTAACAACTTCCTCTTCGTCACAAATTTATGTAGCCACTAATTTTTAGCCGACCGTACTTAAGTAACGGTCGAGCTTATGTTACGGTTGTCGTCTGTCCGTCCGTCGTCGTCCGTAAGGGATGTATTGTGGCTGAACGGTGCAAGATAGGACCTAGGTTGCTATTGATTACTAATAGGAAATTGCATATTGTCTTTCAAATAACATAGAAATCATTGACATAGGATGACCTTGCGGGTCATAACGCACTACGGTATACTAATCTTGCGGTATTGTGGCGAAACGGTAAGCCACAACAGATCGGCGATGGTACCATCAAACACAGTGCTAGCGACTTTCTATAGGCTGTCAATAACAACCATGTCTTTATCTTCAGCGGTTTGGCCGCAATTTTTAATGGAAAGTTTCAAGCTATAAACGGCCGTATCTCGGAAACGGTGAGAGATAGGGCGAAGGTTGCTATTGATCACTAACATGAAATCGCATACGCCCTTTCAGATGAGATGAAAATCATCGACTTTGGATGACCTTGAAAGTCAATGACAACCAGTATGGTCGGCTATCTTAGCGACAGCTGGGGGTCTTGTTTGCAAATGTTTTAGCAAAATCGAGTATTTATATTTTACAAAACGTTGGCTGTAAAAATGTTCCTGTAAAACATTAGATTTTAAGCCTACGTGACATTGCGTGAATCCGTTTTAGGCCATAGGGACTGGCGAATAAACGCATACGCACGATCGACTAAACGTCAGGAACGGTTCACGCAGCAATGGTCGTCAGATCTTGTCTCGTCTCAGCGGTGTGGAATCGGCTTTAACGTGCTAATCCGTCGTAATGGCGTACGATCCAACAGTACCGGATCATACATTATACACGCGCTAGCTTTATGATGACCACTGCTCGTGGGATGATCTGCCTGTCACCGTTTCTATACGCGCTGCATGTGCGTCATATTGTCTTAGTGCATAGTTAATCACTTGTCCTTTTAGCTTTGTGCTACATGAATTAAGGCTTCAACGGAGGCTACTGCACAGCGTGCGCAATGTCAGCTCATAGTCCACTCAACTCACTCAAACAAACATCAAGCCGCCATAGGACTGTGACTGTGAGATTTAGTTTATTTGTTCTTATACTCCACAAGGCAAAGTAACATTTCTTATTTCTTGTTATTTTCCTATTTTGTCCAGTTTGTGACCTTTTGTTTACGCGGCATGCCGGCCGGCTATTGCAGCAGATGTTACAGTGAACAGCGTGGTATGTCAGTCCGTCTGTTCCGTGGTCTCTCCGTCTGTAGGTCACATTCGCGAATCCTGCTAAGGCCGCTGTACAAAATGAGATGACAGTGTCAGAGACACTTGTTCGGCGCTGTACTCCCTTATCGTATACACAACAGCCCATATTGGTCCACTACATTTCTACAGCGGTATACTGTCAGCAATGCTATTCTTGTCAAACAGCTGACGTATTTTGTCCGCATTTTAGATCATTATGCAAGAAAATTTGTACAAAAAAATTTAGCACCAAAACATCAGCAGCCGAATTTTTATCCCAGGTACATTTATTTATTAAAAATATGTCTTATATTTTCTTGCACGAGTGTTCCTGTCTAAAATATTTACTGCGCTAAATAGAGTACTGCTGAAAAATGTAAAAAAAATACAGACGAGAATGGCGAAAAGTTTTCGCCAACGGGTTTTAGGCCTACCTGGATCGTGGTACAAAGGACAAGGTCCGAGAAAATTAAAAAAAATGAAGTATCAAAAAGCAGGAGCTGGCGAGATGAGATCTGGAGAGTGCATGGGAGTTTGCATGCAAGTGTGCGCTGGTGCAGCTGCAGCATCTTTTGATGTCGTGCGTCGCGTCGGCGTCGCGTCGGTTCGGTCCAGGGACGAGACACGACTCACGGCTGCAGAGGCAGAGCCATTAACATCGCAATAGCACGACCCTCGGCCTCGGTGTACGTCTACGTCATTGATGACATCTGGACGCACGTTAGAACCACGCGTCCGACAAACTGTCTTTAACAGAGTGCTCACTCAGTTCCCTATAGTCTGAAATAAACTTCTACGATTATGCCGCATCTCGTCGTTTACAAGATCTGTTCTTACTTACTGACTTTCTTTGTTTCTCGGCTGCGGTCCGTCCGTTGTCGAGTAGCTAGTGTGAAATGATGCAGTACGATTACTTACCGATGCGATCTCAAGTGCCGTTGGTCGTGCGGTGCTGTCGCGAAGCAACAATCTGTGGATGTGCTCGCGCAGCTGCGCAGGCAGACGAGATGAAATCCCCTCCAGCAGCTCCTCTATCTAACCAACACATCGCATCACGCTATTGTTAATTCACTGCTGGCATTTCCGACAGCGTAAAACACAAAATTAATGACACCGCGCAGTAATTTTGACAATGCCGAGTACGCGGTGCCAGCGGCGTAACGCAAACGCAGGATTCTGGAGCGACGAGGGGGCTGAACATTTCACCACCAGGCAGCCAAACACATAAATTTAGGTCCATTTGGGGGCAAAATAACACAGCGCTGTAGCTCTAGTAAAAGACATAAAACCTTTATTCACCGAAAAACGGTAATAGCACAAAGACTAGATCTAATATACTGAGTGAGTGTAGGTTTAACGTCTCGCTCAACACATAATGGGCCATTTCGGGGACGGGAAGACTAATACAACTTTATAATGTCTACGTACAGTGTAGTAGGGTAAGCTATAATCTATCTTCGACGTTGGTTGAAATGTCAATATTTCCCTGCTTAAGCCTATAATATGCGCGGTGCCGTGTGTCAGACTATTTTCGCAAGATATACGCCTAGAAATTAACCCTACGTATAACCAAGCAAGTGTAACCACGGCTATTTCTGCCGGAAATGTCGTGCGTTTATCACTGGTGTGCGTGTAGCACATTTACTTCGTTAGTTCTGAGATTAAAAGATCACTAAACTCTGTCGCGATTGCCGCTTCCAGTGAGCAATCGTCTGAATGTGTCAATGTCAGTTGTTTATCCGCGCCGTACGTGCTAAGGAAGGTCCTGTCGTAATTTACACTTACGCTACAGTCGAAGAACAAACAGTCTGCTTACACTCGAGTAGTTTTAGAATTAGAAATAAACACGGACCCCTCTAATTCTATCATAGACCCTAATTCGGTTTGTAAATTGTCAAAATCTCTAATTTATTAAATTTTGCTGAATTTCAAAATGTAGGTCTTTATAGTGATAAAAGTTAGGCGCCAGCCAACAAAAGTTGATGTCCACGCTTTATTCGGGAACGTTCCCTAATCTCTGTATACTCAATCTATTCACATCAGTTAGGAAACTCAGTAAGACTCGCCGACTCTATCCTGATCTACAGTTCTCTTGCTGCACACAGACACGTGATTCGCTGAGGTAAAACGTCTAGAGTCTGCGTCAAGAATAAAGCCTAATCTGCAGGAAATGAATCGACCGATCAAACGTTTAATCCCTGAACGAGGCTTTGGTCGTCCGGATTTCTAGACAAAAGCCAGATGCGTATAACATACGGCGCAGTACAGCCACTTACTTTACCCACTTTAATTCAGATCCATGTGGTGGAAGATCGACCATGAGCACGCCCCCGTGCTTAACGACCCCCCTGCAGAAAAAGATGGCAATGTGTCTGATATCCCGTTTACACGATCGAGCAAACATCGAGCAAATATGAAGCATGCATAAAGCATAACAAACATCGAGCAGACATCCAGCAAGCATCGAGCAAACATCGAGCTGGCTTGTCCAGCTAACATATAGCCAGCTCGTCGAGCCAGCTTGATCGTGTAAACGGTGTATGACACTTAGACTTTCGATCATGTTTCAAAGTTTGAACGCGACTTCTCTACTACTATACCAGCACACGTGAAATAAACAGAAATAATATCCAAACGAAATACTGTTTTATTTTTGTTTTATTTCACATGTGCATACGGCTCAACACAGAATCGCCGTACAGGAAGGAAGTTTAAACTTTACTGCTGCATATTCGCAGAGCAGATAGAGCCATAACCCGCCACGTTGTCAGCGCCGCCGGATCATTAACTTACATTTTGACACTAATGGCGTTATACAAATATGATGTCACATTTTAGGCTATTTTTATCGCTCGTGTCGTACTTTGTCCATTTGGCGTGCATAGTTGGCGACGTTGTGCTCGGCTTGTACAAGCGAGCGGCCGGCGTCAGTGTACAACGCACAGACGAGTTGACCGAACGAGAAAACGTCACTGGCAGGCGACGCGCCGGCGAAGTCCAGCTGAATCTCTGGAGGAAAATAGTCGAGATCCGGCTGTGTCATCTTGGACTGTTTCGGCGTCCACGCCACCGCACCGCCGCCACCACCCTTCACATGCGTGCGAATATTAACTTTCTCACTGCAACGGAATGGAATCACCACGTGACCATCTTATATACATGGTGCGGCAAAAAAGTAGCACTGTATAATTTTTCGTTGTTTTCTCAGCAACCGTTTGGAATGTTAATTTGAAATTTTACAGATTTAGTTACTGAAACGTTTTACATTTAACTGCCAAAAAAGTTTGATTTTGTTAAAAAAAGACGAAGTTATAAAATTTTAAACAGCATTTTAACATTAAAAATGTTCAGGCTAAAAATGCTATTTAATATTCAAAAACCGGTTACCACGTTACCGCCGATGACTTCAGCAGCATCATGACACACAGTTAGTGTGATGCGGGCAATATCACCTTTTGTAATTTTTGCTGTTTCCGATGTGCAAGTCCTTAAATGTTGCCGTTAACAAGTGTATAAACTTTTGTTTTGTACATTTATTACGTACAAGCGTACTAGCGTGTAATAATCTTTTGTTAAGAAATCCATTTGTTGTCAAATATTAACAATGAATCAAAAGCATTGCTAATTTTCAGCTCAAAGATACGCAACAAAACGTACATAAAATTTTTAAGGTTGGACAAACATTATTACAGTTTCGCTCTGCGGACTTGTACCCTCCTGTTGCATAAAACTCACAGGCTAATAATCGTGTTTAAATCATCAATTTGACACAGAACCGATACGTCCAGCATACTTACAACACTATTACTTTCGTTTAAGATGGCGCGACACCTCTTAAACTAAAAATTTGGGGCAAAGCCCAACGTGAGTCCGCCCGGCGCCCAAGTGCGACTGGGGGAAATTAGGAGGCGGCAAAATTTCCCCGGCATCAAAGTCACGTGGCCCGAACTCAAATGCATTGGCATACGCCGAACGCGCATTGTCGACTTAGGGTAGGTCAACATTAGCGCTTATAACTTGGTTCGTGGTG
>Ga0056128_1000062_pt1 | contig 58220 bp, 42 predicted proteins | sample WorMetLIZISLAND2_FD_71113 | JGI IMG/M metagenome (GOLD analysis project Ga0056128, IMG submission 71113) | Marine gutless worms symbiont microbial communities from Max Planck institute for Marine Microbiology, Germany - Olavius geniculatus... ... | reverse complement strand
ATTTTTTCCAAGTTGTCTGTCTGGGGCAGTCGTGTTGATCATATGTGGCGCCACCTAGCGTGTTTATTATGACAAAATTTTCTTAAAATTTGCATCACACCACTTCTTGTTGTATGCAGTCTACATTTGCAAAAAAATCATTGAATTTTACCTATGCATTCAAATGTTACCAGCAAAAATGTAAGTTGGCCTCACTTTAGCTGGCCCACCCTGTATATTGTGCACCCTGCTCCAACTGTTTGACGGATTCATTTGGTACTTGTGAGGTTTAATGACGAACTGTTATACAAGGGGGTCCGTGACCCCAAAGAAACGGAAGGTTTGGGCGGCTAAGCCCCTGGTCAAAATGCCTACTTCTGATGCACGAGAGGGCAACATAAATGAGCGTTTTCGCGTTTTACCAAATTATTTCGGTCACTTATTTATTGCGGATTTGTCAGCACTTCAAGCAGCGGTGCCGTGGGTTAAGACAATGAAAGCAGAAAGTTGAAATTTTATGATCGACAAAGCTAGACCGCTGTAAATTTTCGTCGAAAAAGATTAGGCCTGTTCCAGATTTCACTTTTGCTTCTATATTTTTAAGTGGAAATTTTTAGGCCCACATTTTGTTTTTGGAAGAACATTTCTGTTTTCTTTATTTTTTACTTCTCCAAAACCGGACAGCGGACTAAGACCAAAATTGTGGAAAAGACCACTCTTGTCTGGAAAAAAATTGAGACCAAATTTCAGCGAGATCCGTTCACGAGTTTGGGATGAAGGGGCATTTTTCACGCTTATAATCGACGGCTTGACGAATCAGCAGCCGTAGACCAAGACAATCGGACTTATGGCGCCGGGCGGCCTCACGTGTGGTTGAGCCCTGCTTCTAATTTTTAGCGTTGTTTTTTTCGTGAACTCAAACTGAAAGCGGCAACTAAAAGCCTGCACTCAGAATAGACTTGTGTCAGTGATGTTTAGTGTTGCTGATAAGTCTACAGGTTCACTATGCCATGTGCATTACACGTCTGCTTTGTATCCCGAACATTATACGTTGTATGCCTAAACGAGTTGAAACATTTGGTGCTCCAAGAAAAATGTTGGTATCGGTCTTGAGAAAAAATGACTCGGTCTTGGTCTTGGTCTTAGAATAAGTCTTATTTGTGTGACTAAATGATTCTGCTGCAGTGACGGATAATGTCGAGCAGTGCGCAGCGCACGATGCAGTTGGCTGCATCGGTAGACGTCACTCCGGCTAACAAATTGACAATAGTGCGACAGATCGGACGAGGCGGCTTTGGTGATGTTTACTACGCGCGCCATAGCGACTGGTCCGAGGTTGCATACAAGAAACTGCGGATCAGCTACATCGGACATGATGAGAGGTAAACGACCATGTGCGATATGACGAAATGCGAAGATAATTAATTATATTCCGAGTAGATTGAAGTCGTCGGTTGAAAAAGTAGACAGGACAGGAAGTTGTTCTTTTCCGACAGACACTCCGAGTGTCCGACAAAATTTCGACATGGCGTTTATGACAGAGGGATTAAGAATGCTCAAAACTCGAATTCTGTTCTTAAATTTGGTCAAATAGGGTTTTGAGCTTCAAATATTGCATATTCGGACGAAAATTTTTGTCGACATGATAAAAATTTTTCGACATGCGCTCTCAAGATATGCAACTGCCCATAAACTGCTTTAAGCAATAACTAAAACTAGAACAAAAACTATAACTAGAAGGCACTCGTAAGAGTGCATATGTCCGCTAAGTGAAGCGATTTAAACATTACGACTTCTATTACTACTGCTACTACACCTACACTTGCAACTACAGCTAATAAGGTATGCAGACATCAGGACGTCTTGCCGGTCCTGATGTCTGCTTGTGCATGACATGTGGAGATGATGATGAGTCATCATGTACACACACACACGGACGGACGCACAGACGGACAGAACGACCAATCTTTTAATCTCCTCCAATGTTCACTACGTTTACCTTGGCGGAGATAAAAATGGATTGATTGCTGTATCGTTCAGCGTCGCTTAACAATCAACTGCGTCATTGCGTGTTTACACTGCAGGGCGGCACACGAGCTAAAGAGTGAAGTGGCGATACACATTCGTTTGAGACATCCGAACGTCATAACGTTGATCGGCGTTGTCTTTGAGTCACATAACTACGGCGTAGTGCTCGAGTACGCACCGCATGGAGACTTCCGATACTTTCTCAACAAATTCCGTCCAGTTTGCCTTCTTTTACTTTCACAGATAAAAAAACGTTATTTTTAGTACAAGACGTAAGACGTGCTCTGGCGTTATTTTTTGTCGACGTATTTTAAGTTATATATCTGCAAAAACAGTTTTAATGAAATATACCTGCGTGTTATACGAACTGTATAACTAAGTTAACAGCTTTGCTACAAGCAATGCTTTCTTTTCTTAGGCTACTGCGTGTAGGTTGCAGTCCATGTAACTGACTACATGTAGAAGTAAGTGGTTTGCCAATTCTCAGTGCAAAAAAATAAACATCAAGGTCACAGAACGTTAAAAGCTCCGGAAAATGGCGCATATCTCGCGTAACTCGTGTTTTCTTGCGGCCGGCGGATCGAGCGCTGGCGGCTGAGCCCACTGCACACCAGACACAGTACATTGAGCTTGTATGCTTAACTAAGTGGACTGCATGACATATCGCTATAACGTCTGGCAACATTTTTGTAGTGCAATTTTTAAGCCGAAACTAGAGGGTAGGCGATCCATATTCTTTCCCTTCTTCCTTTTTCTTTATTTTTGGCCTGCTTTTTTCCTTTCCGTCCCACTTCCCTTGCCCTTCAAGCAGGGTCCGGAATGTCAGCCCCGGGAAAATTTTTTGCAACTTTACATTGCTGTAGGTGAGATTTTAGGCGCAGTTTGAGACAATGTGTAAAATTGATGTTTTGTCAACGGCTTCGTCATCAGAAAATATTGGTGGAATAATCGATTAACCCATTTGGGTGAATTACCTGGAATCGGTGCATTTTCGCTCGTCTAGTTTACACGTAAAAGTTGCTTTGTGTTTATTTCGTTCCGTCAATTATCAGTAGGCTTCAGTAACATTTTATCTACTTTTTTATTTTGCGATAGTCAACTGCATTTATACGCATTTTATCTGACATGTTATGTGACATGCGTATCGTATTGCATTATGTAACTTATTGACCCAATGCAGCCTTTCGGCCGCAACACAAATAAACGTTCATTTCATTTTAATAGGTCTGTATGCGTCACTACAGGTGCACTGGGCATGGAAGCTGAGAGTGTCTCATGAAGTATCGTTGGCTATGAATTATCTGCACACGGCGCTCGATCGTCCACTGATTCACGGCGACCTCAAGATCAACAACGTCCTCATTGGATACGGATACCACGCAAAGGTGTTTTAATTACATGTATCAAGCAGTTTTTTCTTTTAAACAAAGTATTTTTAAAGGCTTTGGTAATGATTATGTTTTGATCGCAGACGGATTTTCTAGCAGCCCGCAGACAGGTTCGTGCGTGGTTTTTTTCGACGCCACGCGTTTATTTTTTGGCGGTCTGGTCTAGCGATAACGACGTTTGGTGGCATCAACAAAGTCACTCTGCGTCGAGTTAGGTTAGTGATGAGATTGGTGACAGTTCGTGGGTGTACCATCTTAGTATCTAACCAAGCTTTCCAAGTCAACTCAGCCTGGCCCTCTCTCTGGGGACGTACGCATTGAATGTCAGCTTAAGCTGTGACGTAAAAGGGCACGCCGCGCGATGCATTGAGGTGCGTTCTCACTGCGCGCGTTAACGCGCGCCACGCCGCGTAACGCGCTTCATGCGACTTGACGCGCGCTAAACGCGGGGATTATCTCAATGAATTGGTTATGTATCCGCTCTTCTAGGATGAGGTAGGGCTTAATTGAACAGTCACTTGAGATGGTTCCCGCGTTTAGCGCGCGTTAAGGCGCAGTGAGAACGCACCTTTAGCCATGTATCCATGGTCATTTCGCGGTGTAAACTGGTGTCTGACTGAGGGCTTTAAGTAAACGGAGATCAGCGCTCCCCTGTGGGCCTTATTGCTTGGGAAGGACTTTACGTTTTTGACGCGCTACGATTATGCAGTACGGCGTCTTTGGCATCGTTGTCGTCTGTCTGTCGTCTGTAACGGATGTATTGTGGCTAGCCGTTATAAAAACTTTTTTACACGAATAATAGCTTCGTGTCTTAGACCGAGGCATGCAACATTTCAGCGATCTAGTACAAGGGGAATGTTTTTAAATTGAGGGTTGCATGAAGCGGATAGGAAATTTAGTGGAAACTGGTATAAGCTGTAGCGCGTCTTCCCTAGCGACAGCTGGGCTTTCTAGTTTTGCAGGTCTTTGCAAGTGTCTCGTATCTTTTACTGTTCAGATAACGGACTTCGGTCTGTCGCGATGGAAGCGGTACTCGTACGAAGTGTCAGGGCGTCAGTCGAATGAAGGTGGCGGCACGGTGACACACATTCCGCCGGAGAACTGGCGTGACATTAACCGACCACGTGACCAGCAGTTCGACGTCTACGGCTTTGCCGTTTTGCTCTGGGAGACTTTCAGCGAACAGAGACCTTTCCACAAACGTTTGTTTTTCATCGCCTCAGCCGTGTTTTCTGTATTTTGTACTTGAAAAATTATGTATGCGTAGAAAGTTCCTTTGCGTCCAATTGCTGCCCCTTCCCAAACATACCTCCGGTGGTAAAATTTTGTTGCATTCTCAAAAATATTGGTTACAGTTATAGTGGTTATAACGACAAAACCTCGCATGCGAGAGAAAATAGCTACGTACAGTGCAGTTGTCAATCAACTCGAGTTTGGCAGCGCCATCACACGAAACGCCACTAGTGACGTCCGCCTGTTTTTTTCGCATGCGTTCTTTTGTCGCACGCGTCAGCAGTCACAGGCGCCTTCTTATTGGGCAACCACTCGCAGTGATTTTTTGATTGCATTTTACAGTTGCTGCTGTTATTGCATATAATCAGAGATACTTAAAATTAGCGACTACACACTATTAATTATTTTAAAAAATAATCGATTAATTTAGTTGAATCGATTAAAATTTTATTAAAAATTAGATTTTCAACAACCAAAATTGATTGATGATAAACGTTTTAATCTATTTTTTGCATAAGACATGTCGTCATGATTTGTGCCTGTATAATGTTAATTTAACAGTCTGTACTTTGTCACAGTTGACTACACAGTTTGTGTACTGCATCGTTATCATTTTTGCTTCAGTTCGCGTTAGGTAACAACAACCCGTAATTGAATTCTGCATTTTTCGCGGTCTTTCTGATTGACTATAAAAATTGATCAAAAATAATATTAGTTGATTAACTGACAGACTGATTGAACTGTGGTGTGATTGTTTACATTGCAGTGAGTGCAGTGCGGATAAGGGATGACGTTCAGGCGGGAAGGAGACCCGCAAGTCGTCTGTTACCGGTTGACTTACCTGACTATGTCAAGGAATTGATTGCACAGTGCTGGGCACAGGATCCTGCCGACCGACCAGTCTTTAGCGGTACGCCATCTTTCGTTCATTCATTTATTCTAATTTTAATTAAGAAGCAGACAAAACGCTGTTTCACAATGGAACAAAAAGTTTAGCTGTCGCTAGGATAGCCGATCATACTGGTTGTCGGTGACCTTCAAAGTTATCCAAGGTCAATGATTTTAATATAATCTCCAAGAACGTGTGCCACTTCCTTTTAGTGATTAATAGTAACCATGGTGCTATATCTCACCGATTCCGAGATATAGCCGCTTATAGCTTGAAACATTTTGTTGAAAATTTCGGCCAAACCGCTGCAGATGGAGACATGGTTAGACATTGACAGCCTATAGGAAGTCGTGAGCGCCCTCTCCGATAGTACCATCGCCGACCCCCTACGACGTACCGTTTAGCTACAGTATCGCACGAATGGCACCCATAGCGCGTTATGACTCTTCAAGGTCATCTAGGGTCATTGATTTTTATGTCATTTGAAAGCCAATATGTGACTTCTTATTAGTGATCAATAACAACTTAGGCCCAATCTCGCACCGTCTAGCCACAATAATGTCTGTGACAGACAGACAGACGGACAGACGACGACGGACGACAACCATGCCATTAGCTTCACTGTCACTTAAGTACAGTCGGCTAACAAATTAACAGTCAGTGAGACGAATAAAAAAATAATCCACGCTAATACAGATTGTCAGTGTACAGCGTTGATGACTGGTGTACGATCAGGAAGTTGGAAGTTGTGACTTCGGTCGTGAAGACTGTAGACTGTGAAGACTCGGAACCGCGTTCAGGAGGAAGGAGCGGATGTAGCAGATGCTGACTGTTGCCTGTAATCTGTGAAAAAAGTTTGTTATCGGCATCTTCACAGATACTGGCAAAGATTGCTGAAGTGTTATTTCGGTTTTTGTCCTATCGTACTAACGCTCGTGCTTAGGGTACAAGGTTGTACCCGTCTGTCTATCTGTCTGTCGTTTGTTACATATGTATGGTGGCTAAACGGTAGGTCTTGCTTGAAAACTGTTTGAACAAGCAGAGTTGCTTAGTGGCTTTCCCACAGACCAAAATTTAGGGAGAAGACGAAGTCGCTTCTTGCTTCTCTTCCTCGACGCCTTTGTACTAATGCGCGTACGGAGCGACCTAACTGAACTAAACTGACCAATAGGCGAACTGTAATGCATTTAGTTTAGTACATTTTAGTTAAAGGTTATAAAGGTTAAAGGTGATGATATAGCTATTAATGGAAAGCCCATCTCAGAGCTACGGAGCGTCACCTGCCGTATGGGATCACACAGTGTTACCTGCTACCCGACACAGGTGAACGCGCCCCGCCTTAACCCCAGCCACACAGGCTGGTACTCGATTTACCTAACCTGAAGGAATAGAAGGCTGAGTTGACCTAGGCGGCTGGTTACATACCAAGATGGTTTACCTGCCTGCAGGCAGTCACCCATCCAAGCACTAAAAATCCGGCCCGGCGTAGAGTAACTTCGTTGATCAGACGAAACGCGTTACCGCTACGCCAAGCCATTAACGTCGCTCTGTACGCGTTTTCAAATATTGTTATTTAGTGGACGATGTATTTGACGCGTGTTTAATTTGCAGCAATCAAAGACCGATTGGAACGATGGTGTAAACAGCTTGGCGACTTCATTCACGAAGCTGAACGCACGCTGCAGAGACAAGTTTGTTCATCTGCTATAATTAGGCCTACTAATTACGGTTTGTGTTCTTTTGCATAACTTACACTGAATAGCCCTATACGTTTAATTGGACGTGTCACGTGTATACGTTTACGTATTTTGCCGAAACTCACAAAACTGCTTCGTGGCGTATGGCAAGTCGAATTTCCAGTTCACACTCGTGTGCCAATGTAGCTTGTTTATTTTGCACTCAATTTTCTGCCATTGATCAATTTATCGGAAACTTCAGATCTTGTCTGATGATGTCCATCTGATGAATGGTATCGTGTACCGTAGCTCCAAAGTCCACTGGCAATCGGCGCAGTGTGTGCCACAGTAGCAGCTAATATTTTGCCCCGTTCTGCATAGTATATTTTTAGCCCCGCCAGTGAAAGCATAAAATTCGTGACCGAAGCTAACGGAAACTATCGTATGTGTGTGCAGGAGCACGCTAATTCCGGAGTCCTCAGTCCCAACTATCCAAGCTGGAGTTATCCAGTACAGGCCAATACTCAGCGCGATCGGCGGCTTGAAGATGCATTCCCTGCAGCCAGATCGCATGGTGGAGGGATCGTCGAATCCGTTCCCGCGCCGGTTCAGTCCAACTACTTCACTCAAACTGATCTCGCTCAGGTGATTGATCGCAGCGGCGTGCCTTCCGCGAGGAATCCAACGATTGACCTAGCACTACCTCGCCAGGTAACATAGACATTAAAGTGCTGAATTCGTAATAGACATTCTGTGTGATTCTGGGTGTTTTTGTTGATGTTCAATTGATGCGAATCTGTAATTATTCTATTTCACGTGGACTTCTACTTTGCTCGAGTTGGTTGCTTTACATCAGTAAAAACGTACAAAACGTAAAAAATAAAACAACGTGAGAAAAACATCTATTACATCTATGGTAATATTTGTAGTCGTAGTAATCAACTGATTATATTTTTTCTGATATAGTAATCCGAAGTTTGTGTCGATTCGATGAAAGGTCCACAAATCCGGCGACTTAGCAGGGCCGTATTTAATGGGTCTAACGGGTTAACTCCCTCGAAATGTTAGGTTTTTTACTTTACAAATTAACAAAACATGCCATTTGCAAATGCGTAAACCGCTTTTGCGGCCAATACTCTGTTCCGCGAACCCAGTTGGAAGAGCTAACAGCGCTCCCCACACCTCCTAGCTAGATTTAATAAAAAGAAACAGCGGAAACGAGAAAATGATGAAAAACCGGGAAGAGAAAGAAACAGGAAAGGGTAGCAAGGTTAAAGTCAAACCGCCCGCCCCAGCAGAAATTCTGACTATGCGGCGTTGGTTTTCACAGGCTGTGAGCGGCGGATTTCAATATGAAGAGCTGGCATACCCAGTAAGCGTGGGCAGACTGTCTGAACCAATAGCGACTGGCGACGGCAGTAGCAGCTTCATAACGCTGAACCGCTTTACACATCAGCATGACGCAACACTGCAGAGTCCAAATACCACTCCAGACAGCAGCAGTAGTCGGCAGCCGGTTCAAGTCAACGATGATAGCAGCCGCAGGAGCAGCTGCATGACAGCACTCCAGCACCAGGTATACGCATGTGAGGCTCTTAACACTTATCTGTAATAATAATTATGGGGCCCTTATTTGTAAAAGCCCTAACCTGTAAAAACTAACCTTAACCTTTTTTACCCTAACCCCAATTTTACAGATAAGGGTTTTTTAACATACGCACATTTTTATGTAAGCCTAAGGCTCTATATAGATCACCACATCCGCCGTTTCAAACACCATTGTTAATAATGCCGTGGACCAGACCAAATATCTACTAGGCCTGCATTTGGCTTATTCAACACAGGATAATGTTCATATGAACACGGAGTCTGTCCAATGCATTTTGACAGTTTACAGTATATGTCCATATAAATATAATCAGTGAGCTGTTTAGACCGGATGAAAAAATCAAACAGTGTTATTTCAAATTGTACAGCAGCAATGATCCTTTCATCCTTCTCTATTATTTTAACTAAACAATAAACATTGTCAGTAACGAGACCATTCGATTCGTCACCAGCGCTTTACTATAAAAAGTCCATACCATGCGTCTATCTGGCACCGTTACGAAGATATGGCGCCTCAAAGATAATTGGGTCACGAGTTTGACCTTTTGGGGCTACGTGACGTCATCGGTTACGTGACCATCCGACTTCCGGGGGTCGACTTCCTATCCGCGGTCCATAGTGATAATGCGTCTATCTTGCACCGTTACGGAGATATAGCGCCTCAAATATTGGACGCACAGACGTGGACACGGAAAGAAAGTCGGAAGAAGGAAAAGAGGAACGGGGAGGGGTAGGGAAGGGAAAAGAAAAGTGGAAGGAAAAAAGGAAGGGGAAGGGGAAGGAGAGAAAAGATGGAAGGTATAGGTAAGGGGAAGGGAAATGGAAAGGGAAGGGAAAGGAAAAAAGGGAAAGGGGAAAGTAAAAGGGAGAAAGAAAGGGGAAGGATAAGGGAAAGGGGGAAGGGTAAGGGAAAAGGAAAAGGGGAAAAAAGAAAAGAAAAAAACGAAGGAAAAGGGGGAAACGAAGGGGGAAGGAAAGGTAAAGAAAAGGGGAAGGGAAAGGAAAAGGGGGAAGAGGAAAGGGCAAGGAAAAGGTGAAGGGAAAGGAAAAGGGGATGAAGAAGGTTAAAGGAAAGGGGAAAGAAGATAGGAAAGGGGAAAGGGGAAGAGGAAGGAGAAGCAGAAGCGAAAGGGGAAGGCCCCCTCCAAATTGAAATTTCTGGCCAGGTCACTGAAATCTTCAGGCAGGCTACAATTGGGGTGCAGGTACTATTCCTGGTACTCCGTCCGCGCTGTGGGTTAATTATTAATGATTTCTGGTCACCTGTACTCAGTGCAGCTAAACAATTTGGACTTTTACAGAGTTTTGCTAGGCCGATATCAAGTGCTAGTGGTTTTTCTGTCATGCCAAGCTCAGTTCGTGCTTAAATTTTACGAGCAGTTATCAGTGCTGCAACTTTGTTGTTGCCTTACTGTCCAGTGCTCTGCTGTGACTGTCTAATTTACTGTTCTATTTGTCATGGGGTTTGAGCGAATAGATGACGACGAAGATAATGATAATGAAAATAACAACAAAGCAACTAACTGCACAAAACGAGAAATCGGAACCGACGAAATTTTTATTTTTGTCGTTATAATTTGTGTGCAGACGGCAGAGCTGCGTATATCGGACGATCCAGTATCGAGTCAGAGAGATGAAGGCGTCGTCTTGTCGATGGAAACGACTGAAGCCGTCCCAAACGTTGTTCCACGCGAAGAAACAACGTCGAACTTGGAACAATCAGCTGGAGCCTCCAGCAGCGACTTGCCTGAGATGTAGTCTCGTCTAGTCCACTTAGTCTGAGTACGAGTCTATTGAGTTTGACCTGACAGAACTTTCAGGAAAAAAAGCAAGATAAAACCGATGAAAACGACAACCTGCGCGTAAGTACAGAATGCAACCGAAATAGAAATTTGGGGCAGAGCCCAACGTAAGTCCGTCCGGCGCCGTTAGTCTTATTGGGGGGATTCATTAGGTTGAAATTTCCTTCGTAGCAATCTCACGTGGCTCGAACGCAAGTGCAAAATGCATTGATCTGCATCCGCATTATTAATCTTGGGTGGATTAACATGCGCGCCTATAAATTTTTGTTAATGGGCCATAGTTCGCCAGTTTTTTGCCCAACGCAGAAGGTGTTGCAGTTGATCCGTTTCAAAGACGTTTGCGGTCAAACTTTGAAGGTGCCGAAATCACGCCAAACTTTGCACGTTTTTTTGCTTTTTCAAATTTTTAGGATGCTTGCTCTCCAAAATTTTGTACCCATGTTATCATGCCTATCTAGCGGCACGTCACGTAACAAAGTTTCGTGGGGTTACTCTCACTACCCCCAAAATTATAGGCGTGCATTTGCTGGAATTGAGGCCAAATTTTGGCCACGTTGTAAAAAAATAGGCCCGTCCCCGGTGAGGTATGCCCTGGCAAAATTTTGTCTTGCTGTAGCGCGTGTAAAAATTTGGGGCCGCAACGCCCCTTATGGCCGAAATATGGTCTCTCGAAAAAGTTGATTTGGGTGAGTATGATTAATTTTGACCTTCATAATTTCGTAGTTACTCGACCAAAGTTCACCGTATTTTTCTGCCGGACGCTGAAACAATCGCGGTGGTCAAGTTCTTGTCCGATTTTGAATATTTTTTATTTAATTTGGAAATATTTGCAGTGGAATGTTGAAGTCGTCCGAAATTGCGCCAAATTTTGCGCGTTTTTGTCTTTAAATTTGTTTGCAGTAGTTAACCCTTCAAATTTTTGGACCTCTTTTACGAAATTTAACCTACTGCCGATTACGGTGCAAAATTTCGCGGCGTTTGGCCGACAGAGCTCGTAGATCTCCTGGCGAACATCTGCGCCTGCGGTAAAACAGAAGTCCGTTCCTAGCCAGGCGGACAAAAAAGAACATCGATAGAGCTAACCAGTTTTTGGGCCTACATGTCACTGTACTGCTGTTATCGAGTTTGCGCTGACTGTATACTGCGTTGTCGTATGTGCGAATTAATGGTGACGATTGTCACGGTTGGCTTGCCAGCATAGATGAGTTGGTCGCGAGGCGGTGGTCAGCCTACTGTGTATTTATGGTCGTGTACGGGTCACGTGACTGACACCTGTGACTGCTTCACTCGTGACTGAAGGACATAAAGTCACACAGGAAAGTTTGCAAGAACGCTTGGAAAGTTGTTGGGGGATTTCATTTGCACAGTTATTAGACGTTGTGGCAACGTTTTTCGACTTTATACATGCTTTTCTGCTGCTGTTTGTTGTTTCAAAAATACATTTTGTTTGTAAGTTAGCCTACCGTACTTAAGTCTGAGAAAAACATCGTCCGAATTCCAATAGCGAATACAATATTTTCGACTTTCTAATGCAATAGTACACGGTGTTCGCCATTATATCAGGGCCACCTCGTTATTGGCCGTAGCCGCCCACGTCGAAAAATCTAATGTGTCCCATATTTCAATGGGTCATTTTTAGGCCTACGCCAAAATTTGCCATGTGATCGGAAAGCCCATATGCAGTTGAGCGCACGGAAAGTCCATCTGACTAAACCAGGCGGCGGCAACGTCGTTACTTCCCAGTTTCTTTTTAATGCGCAGTCCTGAAGGTGATTTGTTTCAGTAAAGACGTATATGAAAACTAGAAAAAAAAACAAAATTGATTAGTGTGGCAGCTTGTTTAAACTGCTAAATTGGGCTTAAAATCGTGCGTACAACAGTTGGGCGTATTCTGTGAAGTGTAGAAAACATCAGATGAAAAAAATGTCCGTCAGTGATCACTTCGGCCTTCGCTGGTCGACTCTATGCTATATCGTGCTTCTGGTTAGTGCTGTTTGAAATAATTGCACTTTATTTATTAAGGCTACTTTATTCGAAACTTTGAAACACCAAAGAGGTCTACTGTAATGCTAAGGCCAATATGACACATAGGGGCGAGTTGCCTCGATTGGAACGGTTCCTTAATTGGAACACTTTACTTACTCGAAATCTATGAGCTGCTTACTGAAAGTGAGGAATAAAGGCTTATGGGCATCACGGTACAACCAGTGCAAATAGGCTTACTAGACGACTAATTCATGGACCTAAAGTAGTATATACAAAACAAACCTATGCTATGGAACGAAAAAAAAGAACGCGGTGACTGTTCGTACGTCCGGCAGCCGTACAAATAGCATATAGCCTAGACTATTTTTTCCGATTAAAACAAAAACAAAAACGAGGCACAGTCTCGTTTTGATTTGTTATTTATAGTTTTAATTAGGTGTACAATTCATATCCAATCTCGCGTAGTGAATGAAATTAGCGTTAATATTATGATTATATATAAAAAAAACTGCAAACAATTTATTTAATGTTGTATAAGCGATGACGTAAAACAGCAAAAATCAACGAGTATAAGCACGAAGTAATGTATTAGCTTAAACATTTAATCTGTTAACAGTAGCTAGATAAAAATGTCTAAATTAATGCATAATGTTCGTGCTTATACTTGTTGATTTTTGCTGTTTTACATCATCGCTTATACAACATCAAACAAAGTGTTTGCAGTTTTTTTATATATAATATTTGCGGTTTTATTAAAATTTGGAAAATCGCTATAGCCTGTTAGTTTTTACTACAACTACAGCAACTACTACATAGCTGGAATCTTGGATTTATTTTGCGCAAACACATAGAATACCAACCATGTTATGAGCAATAAATGAAATTTAAAATGGCGTCCACCACCATCTTAAACTTATTACTGCTGTCAATTATGGTCACATAACCTACATCCATTAGTTGTCGGCTGCACTTCTGCAAAATTGCATCATTATATCTCAATCAGCAGTTAAGTTATTAGAGACTACGTTTCATTAGTGTTTGTGCAAAAATCCAAGATGGCGGCCGCCGCAATCTTGAATTTTATTTTTGTTTAATATTTTAGTCAATTCGTACGTAGGACCACAAAGTGAGTTCACGTGCCAAATTTCGTGCAAATTTGTGCAATAACAAGCGCGGTGTGGGCGATAAACTGAATTCAAGATGGCGGCGGCCGCCATCTTGAATTTATTACTATTGCCAATTTTGGTCATGTGATTTATTTTTTGTAGTAGCTGGCTACAATCCTGCAGAATTTCATTAATCTATCTCAAACGGCAGGTGAGTTATTAGTGTTTATGCAAAAATCTAAGATGGCGGCGGCCGCCATCTTGGACTTTATTTTTGTTCAATATTATAGTCAATTCGTATCGTACGTAGGACCATAAAATGAGTTCACATGCCAAATTTCGTGCAAATATACGCAATAACAAGCGAGCTATAAGCGATAAACTAAATTTAAGATGGCGGCCGCCGCCATCTTGAATTTATTACTATGGCCAATTTTGGTCATATCACTTATTTCCAGTAATAGTTGTCTACACTCCTGCAAAATTTCATTGATCCAACTCAAACGGCAGCTGAGTTATTAGTGTTGGTGCAAAAATCCAAGATGGCGGCCGCCGCCATTTTAAATTATTATTTTTTAACGCCGAACCACCCACGAAGCTTGTTTGGGGTCCTAAACTTGCCCTTCAAATTTTGCATTGATCGAGTTTACAATTTTCGAGATATCGCGATTTGAAAATTTCTGAAATTTGCCTTAAAGTGCCTATTCAGGCCCCCAAAATCATGTTTTTGAGGAGTTTTGACCCCAAAGGTTTACTTTTTATCATCGAGACCCCAAAAAGGCACTTCTTTGCGCAGAAACATGCATTTTGAGCCCTCACTGGTCGTGATCGGTTCTACGGTGTGATCTGGACGCGACGCGAAGAGTACAAAAAAGAAAGAACCAAAAGTAAGCCAAAATTCGCCATTTTCGCAGACCTTCTTTCCGTCGTCCCACATCAACCAAATTTTGCACGCAGGGTCGTATCCCGGATGTCTTTTTTGGTTTTGAGTTTTAGAAAGATCGGTTGAAAAATGTGGGAGCAGTGCGGGTCGAATTTTCGGCTTTCCCATTGACTTAGCACATCGCTTATACAACAGCTTGTTGCTACCGCACAAGCCGTGATGTAGGGTTTAGGGTTCAGGGTTCGGATTGAAGTTAGAGTTATGGTTTCGGGTTATGGTTAGGGTTAAAGTTAGAGTTAGCGTATTTCAGAGATTTAAGTGACGATAAGGCGCAACCAAACTAAAGGTGTAATATTGGTGATAAATTCGAAGCTGCTGCGAGCAAGCACGAAACTTGCGGACTGGCGATCCGTAATTCCTCTAGTTTTTGGTGTTGAGGTGACAGTTGGTCGGCTGCAGTCTTGTCTCTGGGGCGGTATCTGCAAGCAACACGTACCGGCTATGGCCGTCCAAACCGGCGGCCGTATAAATAGCCGGCCGGTCCGGGTATGACCGGGGACCGGATATTTATCCGATTGCCGTATCAGTAGTCGATAATGTTTCATTGTCGATTGCAGATGCTGGTAGGCCTATCTGAGATAGACGCCGGATCAACGCTCGTCATACAGATGCTGCGGTTTGAAAATCCAACTTCGACGAAGTACAATGGAGATATTTGTGATTTTCCTGCGGGACTTTGTGATCCTGCCTTCCGGTTTTCACTGGACCAAGGAAACAGGTATGGTTTTGCTGCGAAGATTTATTTTAAGTGAAAATGAGATGACAGATGGCAAGAAAAGTCATTTTTGCCAATGCTTTTTTTATTTGATGATGATAATTTTTCCGTCGATAAAATTGGAAGCCACTCGCACGTTTGTCGACATTCATCGTTGGCTAATCTTTTTTTTAGCTTATGAGGCAACTTCTTCGAATAACGCGTAACGTGATATTTTTTCACTAGTTTTTGTTTTTAGAAAGATAAGTGCCCTTTTCCCACGTCTGCAAGCGTCCACGTTATGTAGACTATAGACTACCGCAATGAGCAAACTACATTTTAAAGAACACATGAGAGTGACAACGTTAACCAAACACACACTATGACATACACGCAATAAAATAAACTTTGAGTTTGACTTTGCATTACACGTTTCACTAGTATATTACCGATTCCAAGAAAATAAACACTTTTATGTATCACATACGATCATACTGCGCTGTATAATTGCAGCGACAACAATGCATCAGGCTATTACTACTGGACGTACATCAGCGGAACGTTTCAAGACAAGAGTGTCATAGAGTTCGGGTCGAGTATAGGCGAAGGGACAAACCCGATCGAGACTTCGTTTAGCTTACGTTGGCCGGTCAGTTTATTAAACATTTTTGACAATTCATACTTTGCTGGTTTACTTTATATACGCAGATCTATTAGACCTAGAATATTCCATGCCGTCTCACATGCATAATTACGCGCATAGCTAGCTTATTGGCGTATTAGCTACGGTAATTCTGTCCGTCTATCTGTCTGTCTGTCTGTACGTCCTGGTGTCACGTCCCGGTATGATAGCGACTTCTAATTTTCACCGTATGATAGCTTATTGTCTTTAGTATTTCGTGACAAAATTTCACGCCACTGGGTGAAAGGGGTTCCCACGAATGAGGGGGCGAAAGAGGGGTACCACTCCTAAAAGACGTTATTCTACCGCTATTAACTCGTCTAATGTGAAAATGGTTGCCGATAGGCACAGACATGCTGATTACCATAACAAGCACTGGCAACAAACTTCTTAGAAATGTCAACATCAATGACCTTGAATGACCTTGAACCCCCAAAATAGGAGTTTTTAGTAAATTTTTCGCGATTCTGGGCTGCGTCACGCCTTTCAAAAGTAAATTGCGCGGAGATGGCTGGAGATAGACTAAGACAACCTGCGAATGAAATTTTTAGTATTAAATGTAGATTTCAGCAATTTAAGTCTGGACCCTCTAGGTTCAAGGAGGCCTGTAAACGTGGATGTCAAAGAGGGGTACCCCTCTAAAAAGTGGCTGTTTATCTGCTGTTGGCTTGTCTAACGTGAAATTGGTTGCAGATAGGCACAGGCATGCTGCTTAACATAACAAGCACTGGCGATGAGCTTCTTAGGATTGTCAACATTGATAACCTTGATTGACCTTGAACCCTAAAAATAGAGATTTTACTGATTTTTTGCATATTTTTGGCTGCAAAAGTGTGAATTGCGGCAAAATGAATGGAGATAGACCAGGATTACCTGCAAACAGGAAGTGCTATAGGCTGTCGCGCGTCTCATGAGCATTAGCTCAGATTTCCTGTTTTTAGCTGCCATGCATTGTCTCATTTCATAGTGCGAAGGCACAGACACTAGAAGGACACTGGCTTGCAGTCTGATGCAGTCACGGGTCGGCTACTGCAATGCACTGCCAGTGCTATACTGCTAACTGGATTTTAGGATACTGCTAGGAGGAGAAAGGGAAGAGAAAGGAAGGGAAGGAGACGAAAGAGAAATAAAAAAAAGAGGAAAAGGGAAACAAGGGCCACCGCGATTCACATTTCCGGCTACGCCAGTGCGATAAACGACTCATAGCAATTTCACTTTTGTTCTTGTAGCATTGAGATATAACTAGCAAAGAGCGCTGACGGAAAATAAAACGTTGAGTAGTTTAACGGTAGGTATACACGTGGGAGAATGTTGCATGCAGAGTGTTGGAGTTAAACTGAAAGTGGTTGTGACGGATATCGACCTTGGTATGCATGACAGACTCGATGAACTAATTTATCTGCTGAACCCTGAGCCTTTCAGAAGCTTATCAGTGGCCAACTGGACAAACGTCACAGTAGATGGACGTCGACCGACTAAACCGACGAGGTCAGTGCAAATTAGCAATCATCTGTGACTAAAGTAACATTCGCCAAAAGAGACCATCGTCTTAATAGTAACGGCAGTAGTAATATTGAATGGCAATGTTTATGTGCTGTCATCATAGCGCTCCCATTGCGAGAGTTCACCCGGTTCATTTGACAAAATGTATCACAGGCGCCGAGCGGCCGCCGATCTTTTGACCAATCCGATCAGCTTAAGCCTCAGATCCGCCTAAACTGACAGCTACGTTGCTATGGTTACCATTGCTATTTATTACTACTCAGCCCAAAAGCTGATGCTCATTTTACCATTCTACTGAGGGTGGGAAGCTGAATCGACGTAGCTGGCTGGTTTCGTACCGAGATAATTTTACTTGCCCGCAAACAGTCACCCATACAAGTACTAACCGGACCCGGCGTTGAGCAACTTTGTTGATTCGACACAGCATCAACCGCCACACCACGCCAGCAGTATAAAATAATATTAAGTGTATTATTCAGGTATACGAAATAGACTATGACACGTGACAGATTACTTTGCGTGGTTGTGCTTAGTCTGACGTTCAAATACAAGTTGTACTGTGACGCCAACTACTACTCGTCTGACTGTTCGGTCTACTGTGTCGCTACTGATACGGATGCTGGTGGACATTACATTTGTGATCCAGCCACGGGCAACATCATCTGTCTTCCAGGTATAGGCTACTGTAATCAGGGCTTAAAAACTTTTTAATGTTTTATGAACAAATCACATAAATTTATATTCTGTTTTCTGTGTTTTGGTCAAAACTGAGTAGAGAAAGAGACTTAATTATTGTTTATCGTTACTGTGGTTGCATTGCTGAATCAACATTTTAACCAAAATTCAATGTGACCCAAATGAGCGAAAAGAGCTGCTGTGTACGCAATGAGCCTTAAGTTGGCTTCTAAAGCTCTCGTTGAGCCAGCTTGTGTTGTAAACTGGGTTTAATTTTATTTCATAATGTATACATTTTCACAGCAAGTCCAAGTTTAAGTTGACAACTTAGGCTTACTGTTCGCAGTTGTGATGCAGTGATCCTAAAAGTGTAGTCTAACTTAATAAGCATAAGTTATGTAAATTCATCGATATACATTTTTTTATTCTGTTATTGTTGACGTTTCAACAACCGTTTCTGCCTTCTTTGGAACGACTGTCCGCCAGGTGTCGCTGCTGCGGACAATAAGCAATCATAAATGTGTGGAAGTTAATAGGACCCGTCGTCTCGGTTCATCGACTTGGTTTGTTCTTTCCTGACGTGTATCGCTTCTCTGATCCATCGGACCATCCTGTTGCTTTCACACATCTATGATTACTTACTGTCCGCCATAGAGACACCTGGTGGACAGTCGTTTTGGAGAAGACAGCAGCGGCTGCCGAATGGTCAACAATAACAGAATAAAAAGTTGTACATCGACGAATTTACATAACTTAAGCCTGTTTCAACTTACGAGTCTATTTAAAATGTGGCCTAGCGGTTGATTTTGTGATGATAATGTCGTTGAGAATATAGCTTACGTCGCATGGTGGTCGTTTTGTCGCAGGTTGGGAAGACAAATCGACACGGTGTAAAAAATTACTTAACGACTGCCTGAATCATACTTGTCTTAACGGAGCCACGTGCGTCGATGGCGTTCGAACATACACTTGCCTCTGTTCGTCTGGGTTTACTGGTAAGTTGGCAACGTTGCTATGAACAGAAAGGTAAAGGTAAAGGTACTTGCCATAGCGCTTATTACACAAGTCAGACGAGTGGCCAGAAGCGCTTTACAATCTCCGGGCAAGTGGCAGCCGATTGCCATGAGCTAATGATATACCCCCAGTCCCCAGCGCACTATGCAGCCATCCATACTGCCCGTATCAGACCCGCGGTTTGCAGCTAGCTGACACAGCACCGTTCTAGTCAGCCACCCAGGCATGCATTCGCCATACTAAAGTCTTTGTCTTTGTCATTACTATTAAGCTAAATGCGTTGCTTCTGGTTTCGTCATTGCACAATCATGCTGCACGCCTATCATTTTGACAGATTGGCGTGATGCATTTTCTTCAACGCCCTGTCGTTGACATTCTAAGCAGTTTTTGCCAAATTAAAAAAAGCGACTGCAAGTTATACTTTTCAAAATTTGTAAACATTTTGGTCAAAACGCATGTACTGTAGGCAGTGGCGGATTCAGGGGGGGCGGCCGCCCCCCCCCTATTGACTGAAGGCATTGTAAAACCAAGTAAAAATTTTGCACCAAAATGCATTATTTCTGCATAAAATTTTCAAAATTTTTCTGGGGAGGGGGCATAGCCTCCTCCCCAGACCCCACCCCCACTCTTCTGCCCCTCCCCTATTCCAAACTTTTGGATCCGCCACTGTCAAGCTATACAAATTTCGATGTGAGGTGACGTTAATTAAAACCGTCAAGACAAGTCGATAATTGAATACTATCAGCTGAGAGTCATTCCACATCTTTGTTAAACGGCAAGTGAAGATCTTGCATCCAAACTGCAAGGCATAAAGAATGGTTTACGTTGATGCCATGGCTGGCGTCGTGTCTGCGATCACTGCATGCTCTGCAGAAGTCGGATAATTTGTCATCAACCCAAATATCTAAGTGGTAGTAGGGGCCTATATCTAGGCCTAGTGATCACTGATGTACATTGGACGGACGTCTGTTGATAGGTGAAGATCTTGTACGTGCGAAACTTGATGCTGAGCACGACCGAGCAGTCGCTGAAGCGTCGGTTCACCGAGGCCGTGGCGGACGGGTCGGCCACAGACTGCACGGAAGACGGTGCGGTTGTCATCGGGAGAGTGAAGAAGATACGTGACTACGCCTTCATTCACTTCCGTGACCGTCAACTCGCCCTACTAGCCATGGAACGCCTCAACGGTCTGCTCTCTCTCTCTCTCTCTCCAGATATATCTTATTGTGGTAGAACTGGTAACGAACGATTAAAAAATTAATACCGTGGTTTACTGAACTTTTCAGAAATTAAGTATTACTTTTTTTATTTCGATTAGTAACTAAAATGTGACCAGTGACTAAGAACACATAATTATGTTTTCGCTAACAGGTTTTGCAGGTACAGTGAGAAATCTGGAATTGAAATCGATCGCAACTTCCCCCTCTCACTTTTGCGCTGCAGGTCCCACTTTCGGACTCAAGTTCCCCCACTACATTTCGGGTTTTTTCCTATAGAAGGAAGAGTGTAGATTGAAAAATAGGGGAGAGCAAAAATAGGGGGAGAGTTTTGTTAAGGGTGTTGATTGCCCAGTGAAAAATAGGGGGAAGAGTTTTGATCTACACCCTTAACAAAGCCTTTCTTTTATTTTTCACTGGGCACAAGCTGCGCCCACCAGGTATAAGGATAGAAGCGACTGATTTTAGGCAGAGTAGAATTTCGATGTACTATGGATATTGGACATTCTTCTATTGTTTGCAAAACAATAAGCACAGTTTCTGCATCGTTATACCGGCCATATTACTGCTTCGTTGCGCTGATAGTTGGCGAATGAAATGGTCGACTGATTAAGGTGTGCCAGCTATAGTGTAATGTTTATTAGGCCTATTTGAGACTGTTGTAACTCTCTATGTCTATCTGTCATGCGTATGCATTAGTGTTTTTTTCTTTTTTTGTTTGTTCTTTTTGTTTGTGATGCTATCGAATTTTTCAATGAATAAAGTTGATTATTATTTATGTCCTTGTTGCTATAGAACTGGTGGTAGGGCTATATGGATTGACTGAATGTGTTCATACCTGTAGGGAGTACGCTCGATGGATCCGTGATTGAAGTGATGTTGGCAAAACCCGCGGATAAGGTGCGACCCAGAATTACGCGCTCGCGTCAGTCTGATACTGCTTCCAAGACTACTCCGGTGAGCTTACTCTGCCAACTTTGCACTTTCTGCCAGGGCTGGAATAACGTAGGTTTTTTTTAAAAAATGAAGTTCTTAGCTTTTAGGTTTCAGTGTTTTTCAGGCTTTAGTGCACAAAGGAGGAAAACGGGATACAAATTTTAAAACCCATGATTCTCAATGTCACTTTTTTTTTGTTGAGTGAATGACGTGACGTCAGAAGTCAAAAGTCACAATCAAAATTTGAAATTAAGTTTGTTTTGTATTATAAATTGGACAACAAAAAAAACTTTTAAAAACTTACAATGTAGGCCTAGATTTTAAAATTTTAGACGTTTTTAAAGGTTACTTGGGCTAATTTTCCAGCCCTGCTTCATGAACCTTAAACCGTGAACCTGTTAGCTTGGTTCTTGCCTGTTCGTCTAGTAGTTAATTAAATAACAAAGTATCAGAGATGTGCGGATTCTGGAATTCTGGGTCCGCGTCCGCAGCGTTCGCGTCCGCACTGCCAGCAACAGTGATAATGTTCAAAATATACCGAAACTCAGGGCCAACCTTTAACAATGTGGCATGTGCAAAAACTGCAAATGCAACTGGATTTTGTAGTATTACTGTTGCTAAAAAGTAGGAACTTTGCGGTAAAAAAATTGTCTTTCTCCGGAGCGTCCGCAAAGACATTAAAAATTGCATCCGCATCCGCACAGTGCTTGCGGACGCCCATCCCGTCCACAAGTCTGCGTCCGCCCGTCTCTGCTAAGTATAAATAAAACGTAGACTTACTAAATATACTAAACCCTGTAATGTGCTGACACACGAGTAGAAGCTAGATAGAGAGTATTTTCATTTGAAACTGTTAGAGCTGCGCGCCAGATCTCTAAGCTCTGAGTTTAGAATCAGTGGGAACAAGAAATTTGAACTAATGCTCATGAGATGCGCCAAAGCCTATAGCAGTTCCTGTTCACAAACTGTCAGTCTATCTCCAGTCATTTCGCCTTAGTTTATTCTTGCAGTGCATGTGCGCTGCAGCCGAAGATCGCAAAAATCAATAAAGAACCCCTTATTTTGGAAGTTCAGGGTCTTTTAAAGTCATCGATCTTGATACGACTAAAAAGCTCTTCACTAGTGCTTGTTGTGATAGGCAGCATGCTCATGCCTATCTGCAACCGTTTTCACGAAAGACTGGCCAACAACGGTAAAATAACGACTTTTACGGAAGTACCGCTGCTTGATGCCCTCGTGCGCAGGTTTCCTTGAACCTAGAAAATCGAGACTTGGACCATTGAAATAGACGTTCAATGCTGAAAATTTCATATGCAGCTTTTTTTATGTCTATCTCAATTAACTTTGCCGCAATTCGCTGTTGAAATGTCTCGCAGCTCGAAATTGCCAAAAATCCATAAAAATCTTTATTTTGGCGTTCAAGATCATCCAAAGTCATTGAATTCGGTGGCAATCGAGAGCCAGTGTACGACTTCTTATTAGTGATTAATAGTAATCTAGGCCCTATTTTGCACCGTTATTGAGATACAGCGACTTATTGGCTAAAATTGCCAATTTTTCCTACCCCCCTCTCATTTAGCGCCCTCGTTCGGGGTGACCCCCTTCGAATTTATGGAAAGCTTTACGGTTCCTAAAACTAGATTCATCCAGGCAGCCGACGGTAAAAATTTGGTAATTCTAGCTTGCACCGTTTTTGACTGATCCACTCGTGTGACAGAAGACAAACGGACAGACGGACGGACATACAGAATTGCGATGGCTACTTGACGCGCTAAAGCAGTAGCTGCTTTCGCGCGTAAAAACCGAACGGCCGTATAGGCACAAAAGTAATGTATCGGTAGTAAATACACGAGTCGTGTATTCATTGCATAAGAAAGCTTAAGAGGTACCAATTTAACAATCACAGTGCGCCGTTATCTCAGCGCGCGAACAAAGGAGGGCTAATTGTTCCGCAGTTGCGTGTGATCACACAGTGGCCAGCGAAACGTCAGTGAAAACGTAATGTCTCTATTCATTTATTTAGAAAAAATGATATAAGCTACTACTGTATTGTAAACAGTAGTATACTTAAAATATTGATTTTTGATAGTTGTTGTATAATATTTTTTGGTGAAATAAGCTTTTTTTTGTTTTATTCGTTTGTGTGATTTTCAAGGCACGTGGCTTGCCGGTCGTGGCGAATGTTGGAACGGCGCTGATGCAAGGCGGACAGATAGCAACAGTACCAACACCCAACCTTATTCTCATGCCCAGGTAAGGCCTATTTCTTTTTTATTCTCAGCTGGTGAACAACAATAATGCTCGTTGAAGCTGAGTTTAAACTTCACTAATTTTTATTTATCAGCGTTGGTTTAGCCAAGAGCTCAAAAGTTTGGTCAGGCCTATAGACGATTTGGGATGATTCGTGTCAAAAATTAAAAAAATATGTTTATTTCTATTAAAATTATACAAAGATACTGTATAGACTTTTTTGGATACAGTGTATTAGTTGACCTCTCTTTGTGCTCAAGATTTTTACATCATTCGAGTTATGGCTAATAATTGTATTTGTATACCTATCCCGAGTTGACACGGTCTGTTGGATATGCCGTATCTGGAATAGCTTGAGCGTTTTGGACTTAATAATGGTTCATCGTCAGCATGCGTGATTGCAGCCGCTTGATGGCTCTCATACGTAGACAGGAAGTTTATGTTGCAGTGAGGTAAACACCGTCACTTGGATCGTGGACAAGACAGTGCAGTGTAGAAACGGTACTGAATAATTGTGTCGTGTGATGTTGAACTGACAGAGAGCCAGCAGGGCGAGCTGGCAGCGCGGCGGTGTCACTGAAGAGTCGTAGTGCTGCGGGAGGCACTCTGATGTCACGAGGTACCGCAGCGCACAGCTACGCACCTTACAAGAAACCAGCAGCCGTCGAGGTAACCAACCACGCGCACTTACTACACGTCCTTAGGTTCTGTTTCTCGTACTTGAAGTTGCTAAAAAAATTTCGTTAGAGTGTCCGTCGATGTCACTTTGCAGAATGCTACGTCTGTATTTCAATCATGACCACTGCAGTGATTGAGTTCTGTGGTTACCGAAACTTTCCGATTACTTGATTTAGGCCTACGTTTAGCGTGTGTGTTCCATTTTTTTACACGCGAAAGCAGCTGATTTCAGCGCGTCTTAGCCATCGCAATTCTGTCCGTCCGTCCGTCTGTCTGTCACACGGGTGGATCAGTCAAAAACGGTCTAAGGTAGGATGACCAAATCTTCACCATCGGCTGCCTGGAAGACTCTAGTTTCAGGAACCGTAAAACTTTTCCATAAATTCGAAGGGGGTCACCCCGAACGAGGGCGCTAAATGAGAGGGGTGGGCAAAATTTGTGATTTTTGGCCAATAATTAGTCGTTGTATCTCAGCAACGGTGCGAGATAAAGCCTAGGTTACTATTAACCACTAATGGGAAGTCGTACACTGGCTCTCGATTGGCGCCGAATTCAATGACTCTGAATGACCTTGAACGCCAAAATAGGGGGTTTTATGGATGTTTGGGCGATTTTGGGCTGCGACATATCATTTACAAGGTGGCGCCATGGAACTATCGTTATGCGATCCAGATAGAGAATTTGGTATTTGTATATTAACTTAGCGTGAACATCCCTATTTTCAGCTAAACTACTGAACCGGAACTGCTATAGGCTTTCGCGCGTCTCGTGAGCATTAGCTCAAATTTCTTGTATGCCTTCGTCATTATGTTTCCAGAGTGTTCGTGCGTTTGTGCATGAATCCCGAGCAAACATTGTTAGCACAATAGGCCTGTCTTGCGTATTTGTTGACGGAATTTCACCAAACTTTCACCACTAACGGACTTTGGGGCAGGAATGAACGCCTCCAATTTTGGGATCAAAAGGTCAAGGGATAAGGTCACAGTGGGGTCAGTTATGCTTCAAAATGCACTTTTTTGCCTTTAATTGTCACTTGTTGGCAGAGGCATAATAGTCGACGGATTCTTAACCACCATCTAGTTCATCTACCCTATATTGCACAACGTAGCTGGACGTGAGTGCAGTTTTTTGGTCAGATCAACGAATTTACTGGACGTTGAGCCCGGTTAGTTGCTACTGATATGGGTGACCGTTGGCGGATATACCGTCGTTGAACTCAAACAAGCCACTCGGTCAACTCAGCCTGGCCATCCCTCCGCGAGTAGGCAAAATGAGTAAGCTACTGGCATTGGCTGTAGCCGCCGCTTGCAAAAACACTTAGATTCTGCGTTAAGCGGGCCAGTGGGTCGACTTGGATTGTATGCTATCTCAATTGGGTTTAACCCTCGCCGACTCAAAACGCTGCAAAAAGGACCGAGTTCCAGGCAAACGCGTATGCGAAATGCTCTTTTTATGGGTATAAGGCCTACTTTGTACTGCTAATGACTGTTTTCTTGACTGGTCTGACTTCTGGTTACATTTTCATCACACATCGGATATCTCGGTGACATTTTTGATAGGTGCTTTTTGACGTTCTTCCAACGTGTCAAAACTGATCGTGTAGTTTCTTTGTCGACACTAGAAGCACTCCTCCCTATGGGCGGGAGTTTTCCGCTATGAAGCACTCCACGGTGCGTTAAGTTGACGGCCTTGACAGAATCGGCGGGGGAAAGAAGACCCGGCAACTCAACCCCCGCCCCCTCAGGCTGCCCGTGGGGGAAGTAGGGAGCAAGGTGGCTGGCACGTACCTGAAGCCCAAGGACTCAAACGCCACGGTCGGGGTCGGCAACCGTGCAACACGGAAGGCGCTAGAGGGAGCTGACAGACACACAAACAAACAGACTCTACGCGAGTTATAGTAAGATGGCGATGATTTTTGTAGAACTGAACGGCACGAGTCGCGTTTATTGCAGGTGGAAGTATATGGCTCAGAATATACAGGGTGGGCCAAAAAATGGCACCATTTTTTGTATACCTCATAACTTCTCCAAATATTAACCGATTTCCAAAATTCTTTTACTGTCAGAATCAGGAGACAATTTGCAATAAAATTCTTACTATAGACCCCACCCCACCCTAAGTGTGTCACTACATTTCCTTGTGAAATGTCAGTGTCTTAAGAATAACAACTTAAAACAAGACGACTTTTGTAACAACACATTTTTAAAAAAAAATTTAAAAATTAACAACATAAACAGCGTGCTTGTTGTCTTAGTTATTGTCTAAAAATCACATCTTTACAGTTTTTCACATCAAATTTTCAATGTGTCCGCTTTGCTGCTGGACGACGCGTCAAAGCCGGCGACGCCACTCACCAATGGCGCGATCAGCCAAACGCTGCGGCACTTTGGCCCACTGAGCGACAGTGGTTTTTTAGCTGGTTGACTGTTGTGAATCGTCAACATTGATAGGCCATCTGTTGAAGGGCATCCCGAACAGCATAATCAACTGGATTTAAGTCTGGGTTGTTTGGGGGCCACATGCCAGGTTCGATCAACGTTGATCACACAACCGGTCAGTGGCGTCGCCGGCTTCAGTGCGTCATCTGACATTTCACGAGATAGTGTAGCGACACACTTGAGGTGTGATGGCATCTGTAGTGGGTTTCATTACAAATTGTCTCCTGATTCTGACAGTAACAATTTTTTGAAAATCGGTTAATATTTGGTGAAGTTATGAGGCGTACAATAAATGATGCCATTTTTTGGCCCACCCCGTAGGCCTACGTAATAAAGTACTTAGTTTGATTCCAGCCTTTTGCTCAGTGTTCATCAATGATACTATAATTATTTTTATTGACATGCTTCAGCAGAAGACCAGATCACTTTGGTCAGTGGTTCTTTTTCTTTGATTAATAATCGAATTCTGATTTTTTTAAATGTAGTTCGTATTCAACTGCACTGAAATCTATCATTATTCCACATTGAATGGTCTAATGACTGTGAGCTGTTATAATGACAACGTTATCAGTTATCAGATGGGCTGATGCTGGGAGCCGGTATATCGCTATATCGCCTATAGTGCAATTTCAGGGTCGACTGTTCAATTATTGTCTACCTGCGGTTGGGCTGATCTGCGCTAATCCTTCACTGGTAATTCAGCCGCAGATCAAATCGCCGATGCAGGTAAACTGGCGGGCGGCTAATGGACCCGCAGGCGTCGGCCTAATTGTTTGATGATTTGCAGCTTCGTTTCACTAACTCCGCGCGCGACATCATTGACGACGCATACACGCCAAAAATGAGTAACCACTAACCATTTGTTGATGATAGTCGTTTATATCTAGTTATTAGTTGACGTGTTATCAAATCGTTTTGTTTTCTTGTTGGTTGCTGCAAGAAGACTCTGATTTAAAAGGATGCTGTCACTGTTTCTGCTTTCAGGTAGCGATGGTAGTAGCATGCACAGCATTTTGCTAATTTTCCCTCAATTTTCTTTTCTTCTCGTCTACTCTCTTTTCTGGGTGGAGTTTTGCGGTGAAATGCACGCTTCGATCGTCTCCGCAATCGAACGGGCGATCGTTCGAGCAACTGCTGTTGCGGCGATCGGTCGCCTGTCTCAGTGAATACTCGAGAGGACGGTCACGGCGATCGTCTCCTCGTGTATTCACCACAGACAACTAGCTATGGACCAAGATCTAGAGTGTGGTTTATAATTTTCGTTGTTACAAAAAGGGTTTTTAGCTGTTTTAGTCATCGCAATTCTGCCCGTCTGTCTGTCTGTCTGTTAGAAAAATTTGCGATTGTTAGCCAATAAGTCGCTGTACCATAGTAACGGTGCGAGATAGGGCCTACGTTACTATTAATCACTAATAGGGAGTCGTACACTGGCTTTCGATTGGCGCCAAATTCAATGACCTTGGATGATCTTTAACGCCAAAATAGAGGTTTTCATGGATTTTTTTTGGCCATTTCGGGCTGCGAGACACATTTCAAGAGCGAATTGCGCCGAAATCGATTGAGATAGACATGGACAAGCTGCGTACGAGATCAACATTGATGACTTTGAAAGACCTTAAACCACTTTCAAAATATTGGGTTTTATTGATTTTTGCGATCTTTGGTTGCAGCGCACACTCTAAGAATGAACTGCGACAGAATGGCTGGAGATAGACTGATAGTTTGTGAACAGGAACTGCTATAGGCTTTCGCGCGTCTCGCGTGCATTAGCTCAAATTTCTTGTTCAGTATTTTGAAGGTATTAATCATTCTCTTTGCGTAGGTTAGATCTACGGACTAGTGCTGATAGTCTTTAAGTGGCAAATTATATTACTAATCGTTGACTATTTGATCGTTTGTTGTTGCTGTTGTTGTTGCTCGTTGTCGTTGTTCACTAATTTGTCGCGTATTTACCTCTGATATTCACTCTCGCGCACTCGCAGACTCCGGTCGATCCAGCGTCATACAGTAAAACTCAGTAACTCACCTACAGTGTTTGTCTTCACCGCAGGCTTCCGTCACAGCAAGAAGCAACTATATGGCGTTGCGTAACTTATCTGACGTTTAACATATTAACAACGCACTGACCTTGTATCTTTGCGACGTAGGCTACTCTCTAGCCTACACCGTCTTCTCCGTCGTTAATTTTTACCGTGCTCGAAAGCCCTTCTTTTTGCCGGGCCGCTTCTGTAGTTTTGAATTCGTTGTCATCATATTTAGTGATGATTTAGGGATGCCTTTCACTCTACGTTTTTTCCGACTTTTAGCAACAGCTGTAGACGCAAAACGTTTTTTATCTAATGACATAACTATTTTTTTCGCGTTTGTGATTGCGTGTAACCAGCTACGTAGGCTAATAATCATCATTGTAAGACGTTGCCGTCGTTAATTTTTCACGCCACAGTCGAATATTGTGACTTACAATGATAACTGAACGGATTGACAGATTTGACAAAATTTGGGTTAGGTTACATTATCTGGTTAGGTTGTCAAGGTCGTGAGCCAAGGTCATTTGAGCCAGTGATATTGTAAGGATCGGAATCGTTTTGTTTTCAGTCTTTTGTTCTAATGAATAATGGCTTTTGGACTGAGTATAGTAGTTAGTAAGAAAATGAAAATGATGGATCGACGCACGCTTGGAGACCGGAAGAACTCTTGCACTGGCGTTGCTTTGATCACGATTTTGTTCTGATTATTGTTGTGATTATTATTAGAATTATAGCAGTAGTAGTAGTTGTTGTTGTAGATTTTATAGCTTTATTTAACGCTTTTCTGCTGTAGGCCTAGTCGTTTGCTTTTAAATGCATGTCGCATCGTTTTGCACAAACTTACGATCACCTCGTGTCTACAAACAATCCAATTTTATTATGATCCAGCTATGCGTCATTGTGCTGTTTCCTAAGTATAGCCTACTGCCTGATGTGTTAGGCCTATAGTTTAGACTATAAATTAGCTTCGGAAAATAACGGTCCATTACCGACAGTTAAGAAGTACTGTATATGCATCACCGCTTCCGAAATGTAGTATAACCTACATTCTCTTCAAACATAAATTTGCAATATGATACAGGTCTTAGACCAAAAATTATCAAAATTTGTTAATTGGTTTTCAAGTTACAGTCGAAAATGTTGGGGATGTTTTTTGAGACACAGTGTATTTCGCTGTTCATTTGGTTAAATTTGTTGTTCAACTTTCACTGTAGCAGTCCGGATATAAACTTGCTGCAATGATGCAGAGTGGAGTGACTTATTGCAGTGTGTGCTTTTGTCTGTTAGCTGTTGGAGGAGTTTTGTCTGCTGAACAACTGGACCGCGCCTCAGTATGAAGTCGTCTCCTCACTTTACGACGGTTGCCTGCTCTATGCGTGCAAAGTAAGTTGTGCAACGCTATAATACCAAGTAGTCATCTGATTAAAAGCTACTAAATTCTTGTCATAAGTACATCAGATATTGACCGACTGCAGTTGTAGAATTTCGTTCACCATCTTACTCGGGTAGTGAGTTTGCAATATGCTGCTCATCAAAGATCCTACAAATCTGCGCGCTAAACTGAAATATTGGTATGCAGAAATTGACATTGGTGATAGAGTAACTAAAAGTTTTTGGGAATGGTGAAGTATGTAATAATCATCATTTTGTTGTAATTTTGCAGTATTTGTTTAATATACTCGCTGACGTACTTTTAAGGATCATCCCGTAAACTCACTAAAAAGCAATGCAGTATACTCAGAATTGCCCATGCATGTAAACTGTTCAAGATATCGTTTAATACTGTGATGCACGTTATTGGTGTTTTCTTTATCGCTACTAAGTAGAAGTGATCAGAGATCGAAAACCTCTGCCTTTGAGAATAGTGCCGCCACCTAGCGCGACTGCTATGTACTAATTGTAAAAAAACGTCGGAAAATGACCAGAATCCACGAAAGAATTTAGATCGCCACTGAAATGAAATTATTTTTCCTTGGGCAATGCTCAGCCGCTCTACAACGTTCAGGAAAATAATTTCGTTGATTTATTTTGTTAAGCTCGAATTCCATTACGCCGACTTTCACCAAAACTTCCCTGCGGGGACAGTCGCGAAAGTCGTGGACACAAACCATCTCGACATGTTTGCGACAAAGTCCGTGACAAGTTTGTGACAATCCCGTTTGTGTCGCTCTAATGGAATTTGGTCCGTTACAATGTACGGGGAAAGTCGGCGACGGATACAAATCACGAAAGTCGGCGACATGATTTGTGTCGCTGACTTTCATGGTTTGTGTCCGCAACTTTCCCCGCTTGGAAGTTTCGGTGAAAGTCGCAAAGTCGGCGTAATAGAATTTGGGCTTTAAGCCATGTCCGAAACATACTTCTTTTTTCGCTTGGCTTAGCCAGGGTAATAACTTAGCGTTTAACTGTTGATTTGATGTGTACTGCAAGATTGACAACTGGTTTGATGCGTGACTGTGTGTTGTCTGTCAGTTGATCGTAGGTGGCCGGACTTATTTCTCCCAAGTCCTCGGCTCTTCTGTCGAGCAAGCGCAGAACGCTGTCGCCGCGGATGCTCTCAAGGCCATTGCTCAAGGCAAGTGTTCTTGCTCATCAACTGTCACGGTATCTAAACATAATTGTAGTCAGTTGCAAAAATGATTTTATTATAATCATCGTCGTCATATTTATTTTTAAAAAATATACTTGCGATGCAAACTGAGAAAAGTCACATAAGAAACAAACAATACAGGTTGGTCCGTAAAAAGTAAGTTACCATGTTTCATTTCTTTATAAATTTATGAATATTGTCTGTTTTATCATATCGCCAGTATTCATGCAATACTTTTCAGCAGCTTATGCTTTAAACTTGCTGAAACATATGTCAGTTAAAACTTAACGCCTTATAAGCTAATGGTACATAACTCCGGAATATTTTTTAGATAAGTTCAACGTTAGTTTACTCTTTTTTCTTGATAGCAGATGAACATTTTTACTGTCCGTGGTAGCGACGATAGTATTGTTTTTAGCATCGTCGCTAAGTTGTTTGCTTGCTTCTCTGTTAATGCGATAACTTATGACATGCTGCACTTAGTTTGATGAAATTTTTCGCGGACATGTACGTGTATCTCGACAACCGCAAAAACTATTGAATTTCAATGTCATAAGTCAAGGTCACAAGATCGATTTTCATATACTTTACCATAGCAACTTAGGACCGTGCTGTCAATAGCTGCTAGACGGGGCCAGCCAGGCTGTTGGTCGCTATTGGCCGTCGCTGACGTTAGTGCCATAAATATTGCAGCACGCTACGGTTACCGCGGACAGCTTTAGCCTTGCGCAAGGCTTGAAGTTGACAGTCTACTTTCTCGATTAATGTATCAAAATCCGTTCATTGTGCATAGTGACACGCTGTGAAAACGCAGTCGTGAAGAGTGTCTGTTGCTGTGCAGAGCGCGTGGTTCCTGTCGTCAGTCCGGCAAGTCTCAACACAAGTCTGAACACGCCTCCGGGTGGCGGCATCTCACCGCCAGGTCTCAGTACCGGTCTGTATTACACCGGGCCAGCGTCAGCAGCAGCAGCAGCAGCGGTGACGTCACAGCAGTCTCCGCTGCCTCTGTGTCTACAAGCCACTGACGCCGGGACCAATCTGCCTGCACTGCCCATGCTTCTCAGTCCACCCACCCTGCTCACTGCTTCTGACTTCATTATCGGTAACTTACTCCGCCATACTACTTCTTTTCTACCACACTGTAGCTTCTTAACAAGAACCAGCGGCGTCAATCTAAGTTTATTTTTTTGTGGGGGAGGAGTAGCAAAATTTTATCTGGAGGCAAAGTGTCACTGACTCATTCGTTTGGTCCCCGAGGCCCAAAGAGCTAAAAAAAATTGACGCCGAAGGCGGACGTAAGGGGAAAACTCTTGTGAGGGTAGCAGCGAGCCCCTTCCCACCAGCTGGTCCGGGAGAGCGCGGCAAGCTTCCTTGTCCGGGGCAGAGCCCCGGCCGCAAACACCTTTTAAGCATAACGAAGCCCAGAAATGCCTAGAACTGTCAGGGATATTTTTATTGCGGGCGGGAGATCGCTCTGCTGCGATCGACAGCACTGACAAAAACTTCGTTATACCCTGTTTACACGATGAAGCAAACTTAGAGCTCATGTCGTGCACGCTTTACCTTGATCTAGCAGTAAGAGCTTTGGAAGCGACTCATTGCAGTGTTTTTGCAGTGGAGCATGGTTATGTTACGAGCCGTAAGCAGAATGTTCAATTGTTTAGTGTGTCCGCCTTTCTCTGCATTGATCAAGGCAAATATTGTTTCATACAATTACCTGACCTACGTATAGCAGATATGTTTCATTTTTTTGCGCCACTCAGTGTTGGTGTTCGTGCAAGTCATCTCCTGATGTAAATTATCTGCGAGGTCACATAATCATAATCTTGTCGTTGATATTGTTGTAGGCGGTCAAGTTTCTGGCTGCAGTTTCACGTTATGACGCTGCTATTGATCTAAGTTCCAGTCCGCACTTCTAACATGCGGATCTCTCTCTTGTGCCTGCCTTCTTCACTGACAAACCCTGGCCCCAGAGCCATGGTCAGGGTCAACAAGCCAGTTTTGTTTTGGGCTACTTGGTAAAGTTTATAAATTGACGTGACCCCAAATGATAAACTTACTGATGTACTGGCGATTTCGATAAGATTTTTATTGTTTCGTTCAAAAGCGTAATACATTAACATATCTTGCTGCTATTTTAATAGCGGTGCTTACTTTGTCTGCATGATTTCGGAATTTTGTCTGGTTACATGCTGCTTAGCTCTTCGGCTCCTGCTGTTTGACTTTATTATTTGACGATGGATCACAGTATTACCGAGTTCGTTTTCATTTCATGCATGCGTGATATTGCATACTGTATAACAGTTAACTCGATAAAGAAGTGTTTTCTTCGTAATATACTCCTGTAGTGTTTGATAGCTGTTGGGAAAAGACAGGGTATGCTGTCACTCAGTGGTCACTATTTTACTACCCTCTTATGACGTGATAGTCACTTGATGAATAATCGAGTTTAAAGGCGCGTACAGAGCGACGTAACTGAACCGAACTTAAATGACACAGTTTAGTTTTTTGACGAATTGGCGAGCAGGATGAGCCCATTGGTCATTGGTTGACGTGTACGAGAGCGTAGTCGCATAGCCACCGACGCCGTTAAACGGTGCCTACTGTAATGCATTACTGTTTGCCCGTTGGTTAGTTCGTCAAAAATTGAACCATGTCAGTTCAGTTCAGTTCAGTCACGTCGCTCTGTACGCGCCTTAATGTTGTACTCATCGAAGTGCTCATAGGTTACTGTGGCTCGCCATTTACGCAGCTTATCGGTGGATGAAGTATAAAGATAACGCACTTGCTGGCGGTGAGTTGGCCCATCCGGGGTAGACTTGCATGTGATATTTTAAAGGGTTGACCAGAAAGAAGAAGGGTGTTGAACTCCTCTCCCCTTTGTCCTGACAACTATTGGATACTCCAGGAACATTGGTTAGCATTTCTTATGCATCTTGTACGCACTGCATTACAGTATTATTGAAATGTTATTGTTGCATTATGTTTGCGTATTATATTATTATCTGTTTGATTTTAGTTAGACTTACTTAACAATAAGTTAGCAATAAGACTGATATTTGCATTTTGGTATAGTGCACACTGGTTTATTTGCATAGGATATTTCTGTTTTGTTTACTGTTGATTTCAGTGAAACTGAATTTGTGAACTGAGGTAGTGATAAATTTTTAAACTAAAGCATTTAAATTAACCGGAACCAAACTGGTTTGCTTTGTTGCTTTGTTTTTTTTTATATAATATTCAATTTTTCAACTGATCTGTGAATATGTATCATCATTCCTGATTGCCTTTGTCTGTTTTGGGGGTCAGTAGCTAATAAGTTTATTGTGCAGATTTGGATTTGCAGAGATGGACCAGTTAAATGACGTTTACCAGTGAGCATTATTGTGCATTCATTGTAGCTTATAGTTATTGTTTGTTGTTGTCAGTGAACAGTGATAAACGAAGTCGTTTAAGTCATAGATGTAAAAAACGTCGTTTTTTATTCTTGCCACGTTTTTTACGTCTTGAAAAACGTTTTTTATTTTGCTCAACGTTTTTTTTATTTTTTAAAATACATGCGTTGGAAATCCCATCAAAAGCTTCGAGAAGCACTTTTAGAACTGCAGAAAAAAATTAATAGATTACAGTAATGTATTTTACTTAGTCCAAATATACTGAATAAAAAGTTTTTATCTAGTATATTTGGTTAGTTTAGTCCTATGGTTTTATGAACACACGGTTAAATTAAAATTAAATAAATTTTTCGTTATCTAGACTATAGTTCTAGGTACACTGCACCTACACCATTAGGCATTAGGCAAGAGGTTAAACAAATTATGGCTGACTTTTTTTATTCAACGTTTTTAAACGTTTTTTAAAAATTTTTCCTGGAACGTTTTTTACATCTATGGTTTAAGTGAGCAAAGTTTTAAACTAGTATTTGCTTTTATTAAAACAACAATGTTGTCACCATAAGTATTGTTGATATTTCAGAGAAACATTAACCATTGCGAGAAAAAAAGCCACTTTATCAATATTTCAGCTTTTGGGCTTCGGGACTAATACTGATATGCAGGTATAAGTTGAAAGCGATTGACATTTATGTCAAGCATATTGTATAAAAATGAGTTAAGTGCAACCGTTATAATTGGTTCGTAAAACTATATAAGTGACATTCGTAAATATGTAGACCACACTCTATGAAGCGAAACTAAACCAGCTTAGTTAAACTGTCTGGTGTTTTTTTTATGTTTGCAAAGACAGACCGTTGTAGTTCGTATGACGTCTAGTAGTTTCATATGAAGCAGACAGTGTAATTACTGAGCGAGAAAGATTACAATTTTTTGTGCTGTACATTAGTTGAAAGTCTGGTCTTTGTAACAATACATAGAATGTTTGTAATATCGTGCAACATTTCAATCTGTTGTTTTAGTGGAGTTTGCCCTCTTATGTTAGTGGGCTAGCCTCCTTACATGCCAAGTTGCTTTTTATGTGAACATTACCTGTTCACTTTTTATTGACTGAAACTTTCTCATCATTTTTGCAGTAGATTCTACCTGTATTTTGTCAGTTGTTTAGGCTACTGATTTAGCTGTAAGATGTATTCAATGCTGAAAAAAGTTACTAAATTTATTTCTATCAAGTGATTATGTGCAAGCATAATGAGCTACAGTAGATCAAACTGATAAACTGTGACTACTCATCTGTCTGCTGTTAAAAATTATATGCACCTCAGCACCTAACTTCGATACTGTTTTTTTACAGTTGAAGCATTTATTTATGGCTGCTAATTGATTTTTCAGTAAAAAGATACTTTAATAAATTTTGTTTCATTTCCTTGCATGCAGTTGATTGGATTGCATGATACCTATTTGGTTCTTTGTGATTACATTTTGATTGTAAATATTGTAAATAGATTGTAAATAGTTGCCAGTTGATGTTTTTTGAAACTTGTAGCCGTTTGTGACGTGTAGTGTGTGATCCAGTGGCGTAGCCAAAAATTTTAATTAAGGGGGGCTTGTCTTCCTCTCCTCTTCTTTTCCCCCTTTCGTTTCTCCCTTTTTTCCACACTTTTTGCCTTCCTCTCTTTTTCCCTGTTCTCCTTTCCCCCTTTTTCCCTTAGAAGTAGTACCCCCTAAAATCCAGCTAGAGGGTCTGGGGGAGCGCTGTGAGCTCCCCCAGCGGGGTTTGGGTCGGAGCCCCAGCTGAAGTCGAATTTGGTGCATTTTAGCTCTGAAAGATATCTGGTGGCAACAGTTTTATTTTCCTGAGAATATACTGACCAAATTGGCAAATTTAGTTCAGTTAAAACGTATGGTTATGTTTTGTTTGAAAGATTGTGGGGGTTGGGCCCCCTACCCCCTCGGGCCCTCCTTGTCTACGCCATTAGTGTGATCTAGTGAATATTGTCGGAGCGTGTGTGATGCGTCTTTTCATTCTTATATCGGTGCATGTGGAACCGCATGAGTGTCAGCAATTGACTTAAGTTTTAAGCACGAATGAGTTGCTCTTTAGTTAAAATTTGGAATTTAGCTTATGTTCTTTACTAGACCGCTATAGTCTCTAGTATACTGTCAGTTTTGGCGGACAGTTGGAAGGCTAATCTGTGGGCAGTGTGTTCTTCAAGACGAGCGAATTGAATGGCTTTCAGCTGCAGAGTAAGCAAAGCTATGACGAATGACACTTAAGAGGGAAGTTTATGGTTTTAGGCGTTTAGCATGCATTGTTAGCTGAAAATTTCGTAAGCCCAACAAAAACTGGGCGTATCTGAATTTATTTCAACAGCAACATTTTACAGAATGAAGTTTGCGCCTGCAATATCAGACTGTGGCAGTTACGTATACCAAGTGAATGCAGTGCATTGATGGCTATGATAGGTGTGAACATTTTCGGTCTATTTGTAATGTTAATCAGTGAGCGTATTTTGATTTGCCTTTCAGGTGCGGACCTGTTCGTTTGCAGTGAATACAGATTGCTGTTATCTGATGTTAGCTGCAGATTCGTCGTTTTTTGTCTGTTTTGATTATTGTGTTGAAATATCTGATTTTCAAGCAGTTTTGAGTTTTTGAAGTAGCTGGTGCACTGTAACTGTTTGATGCCAGTAACCACGGAGGCAAAATGTTGCATGGCAGATGAGTGACGTAACGATAGACTTGTTATCGGTTTTTCTGTGTTCCTTTTCATGCATATCAAAAGTTTAAAAAGTTTTTTTCTACTGCTGTAAACTGATGTCTTATCCGTTATCATTTTGTGCACGCGTGGACTGTTGCAACCGTTGTGGACTGGTGCCTTAGTTTCGATTGTGAATTTTAGCTGCAAAAGTCTTATCTGGTACGTGTTTGTGTCTGACATGTTTCTGATTATATTAATAATGGCATTGAGTTTGCCAGCTCAGTAGAAAGAACAATAGTTACAATACTAGGTGAAAGTTACTATTTGAGCGTTCTGTGCAAAGACACAAGGGAGAAAAATATTGACAAATACATGCAACTGTCAACGAAAGACCAACTATAGTCTATAAACCGTTTTAATTCAGTAATTGCACAACTTGAACAAAAAAGCGGTATAGCAGCAGCAGTTAATTTAAACGTAAAGCAGATAATCGAAACCATGTGCACGTTGTAGCCGACCAACTCGTGCTGCATTGTCATTCTGACTTGCTAAGAATAACATGCGCTTTAGTGGTCGGATAAATGGGACTGGCGCATAAGTTCGATATTAAAACACGGAGTGTCCATAATTCACGGAAGTACACAGATGAGGTGTTAAGAGCAAGTAAGGGTATATGAAAGAGACTGACCTAATCGTACGCTTTTGTTCAGCCGTTTTTTCGTTCTCGCCAAAGTCAATGTACGCGACGCGTACGCACGCTAGGTTACGTTTCAGCTATCAGCTGTAAGTACGGTAGGTTAAAAGTTTAATGGATTCGAGCAACAGTAGTAACGTCGAGCTACAGTTCACATCGCTTCACCAGTACAGGCTTATACTACAACATGCCATTTATATAGCGACACAGTCAAAGTATATGAAAGCAATCGTAGTTTTACTCACGGGCCGCACCGAGGGCTGACGTCTCCTAGGCTACGATGGACAAGACATTGCATCACGTTAATGCACTGATGTAGGCCTGGCTTAGGCTTAGTTCTCAAGTATTGGTCTGGATGACACAAAGTAGCGTGGGTCTCATTCAAATTGTATTTGCCTCACTGCGCTAATTAATGTGCTGTGTCGAGTGTTACTTTCGTGTGAAACGTGCTTTAACAAAGTCGATGCGCGAAATAGTTATAAAGTTACACGTTTAGAGAGAGCTGTACAGCGTAGACGATAAAATACGATCAAAAATGCAGGATTGGGTTCGAAAATATTTGCAAATTCTATCGCTTTAAATGTAAATGGTGGTTTAAAATAAAATGATCTACCGGATAAAAAGCAGCTACTCTATAACCAGTATTTTTTTTCTATATACAAAACTTCAAAACTTGAGCTAAACTTAAGAGAAATATTTCAACTAGAAATTTGGGGCAGAGCCCAACGTGAGGCCGCTTGGCGCCATAAGTCCGATTAGGGGAAAATTTAGGGGGCTGAAATTGCTCTCGTAGCAAAGTCACATGGCCCGAACTCGAACGCATTACCATACACAGAACACGCATTGTCGACTTAGGGTGGGTAAACATTAGCCCCTATAACTTTTTTTGTCAGAGGACCAAAGTTTACCCAATTTCTTTTCTTCAACAGAGATGGGTGGCGCTAAATAACGACGTTTTTCGCTTGTCGATATCTCTATCAGTTACAGAGATATTCGCGGCCATAATTGAAGATTGCCTTAAATCGTGCCGAATTTTGGAGGTTTTTCTCTTCCAAATTTGAAGGGGGCGGTGCTCTCCAAAAGTTGTATCCGCCTTATTACACCCACCTAACTGCACTTTACGTGGTAAAATTTCGTGAGGCTACTCTTCTTAGCTCCAAAGTTATAGTGACTAATACGCAACATTAATAAGCCATTTTTTACCCCTTTTTGTGGAAATGTTTTGGGAATCCCCATCCCCTGACGGGTATGCGCTAGCTAGCCTTGGTAATTCTGTAGCGCGTGTAAAAATTTCGGGGCGCAGCACCATTTAAGGGCCAAAATATGGTTTGCCGAAAAGGTTGATTTGGTGAGTATAATTGCACCTGTAAATCCCAGCGGTTAGTGGACCGAAGTTCAACAGAATTTTTTGCCGAACGCAGGAGGAAACGCTGTCGACACCTAGTTTTCCGATTTTGGATATCTCTTATCCGTTCCGGAGATATTCGCGGTCAAATGGAAGTGGTCCAAAATGGCACTAAATTTAGCACGGTTTTGCCCCCAGGATTATAAAATTGAACACGCTTCCGACCATGTGGCAAAATTTCGCGCCGATCGGCCGACGGATTTCGGAGATTTAGCGTTGAAAAAATAAAGAACTGCGGTAAAACATAAGGCCTTCCCGAACTATCGTTCGGGGCGGCTTAACTAGGAAATTGTGAGCTTTGATGGTATAGGCTTATGTGAAGTATGCAGCTGTTTTTTTAATCTTTCTCGAACATTTCTTTCGTAACACCCAAACATTTATGACATTGTGACGTTCATCCCAGACAAGGCTAAAGAGTAAACGCTAAACGTTTTAAGGATTGATGAAACAATATTTTTGCTTTTTAAACTTTAAAATTGTGCCAAAAAAATTTCCACTGGTTGTTCAAAAATTGCTTTTTTTCAGTTAAGCCTAGTTAATTTTAAGCATTGTATTGTTTTTTTCATTCCAAGACAACCAATTTTGCACAGAAGTACGGCATCAGAAATTCATGATAGTTTTTCGTAAGCCTACAGTTTCTTTCTCTGAAAAAAAAACACTAATCCTTTTAAATGCTAGCTAAAATCAGTGACCAAGAGTTTTTTTGCAACGGTGCGTAAGAATGTTTTTGCAGTGCAAGTAATCTAAATCGCAAGTATAACGCTGTATGACAAAATCACCAGTTGCAGCGGCGTAAACAGTGTGCGATAACGAGCACTAACGCAATGGAACAAAGTGAACGAAACAGGCAGTGTATAAATAGTTGTCAAGAAATCTTTCATTCACATAGTCACGATTTATGTGGTACATGTACATCGGTGGTCGGCAGGTCGTCGATGGCGGCGGCCCATTGCTGGCGACGTCCAGACCCAAAGATGATGAAGAGCACAGCGCCGACCACGTCGATGGCTGCGACGATGGCGAAGATCTCCGTCCACTGCGAGTACGTTGAGCGGCCGTAGGTCAGGGCGCCCACCACTTGCGGAGCCAAGATAGACACGGCGTTACTGACCGTGTTTGTCAGCCCCATCAGCGTGCCAGCGTCCAACGGCGACAGGTCCATCGTGTTGGCGGCCACGGTCGGCATCGAGAACCCGATCATCCCGACTGACGCCACCAGACAGGCGATGATCGGTACGCGGTGACAGTCGAGTAGACTTGGTATCATTATGAACACTGCTGATGCCAGCAGTCCGCTAATGCAGAACGTCTTCCTGATGAACCCAGTTGACAGTCGGCTGCCTGCTGCACGTCGAAGCATTAGATCGGCGAGTTGGCCACTGGATACTAGCATCAAGCCGTCAGCGACGTACGGCAGCATCGACAGCACGCCGTTCTCGGTCATGCTGTATCCCAGCACGTCACTAAGGTACATCGGCAGACACGTCAGTGACGTCACGAAACCCCACATGTTAGCCGTGTACGCTGCGGCGCACGCCCACACCTGCGGCGACGTCAGAATCTGTCTCCACGGAGTATGTCGACGAGGTACGCGCACTGCCGCTCTTTGCTGACGCATCGATGACTCGTAGCCTCGTCCCACGACCACCCACGCAGCCGCCCACGCACATCCGGCCAGCCCGAACGTGTAGAAGACCCACGGCCAGCCGGCGTGGTCACAGAGCACCCCGGCCACCAGCATTCCAACGATAGCGCCGAATGACGTTCCCGCCATGGTAAACCCGACGGCTCGAGACCTCTCGGTGCTGGGTGCAATGTTGGCGACCAGTGAAATGGCCGTGGGACACTGAATGCCGTCGAAGACTCCGGCAAGTGCGCGCAGAGCAATGACTGCGCCGACATGTAGGTGAGCCGCGGCGGGAATCATTACAGCGAGCACCGACTCCACCGTCATTGATACCGTCAGTAACCACACGCCACCGAAACGATCCGCCAACCAGCCGCTAGGCACCTGCAAACAGACCGAGCTGTTGCAGTTTAGGCAACTCTGTTGTCTCCAAACAACGCTGCGGTGTTTATTGCACTCGTGCTGTCATGTCAGTCTGTCTGACTGAGATCAGGCGATTATCGAAAATAATGAAGTACAGCAACTGAGAGGCGAGGTTACGTCTTGCAGCGAATTTTTGACGCGCTACAGCTAGGCCTAGGCCTATGCTGAGGCGTCTATGGCACGGCTGTCGTCTGTCTGTCTGTCTGTCTGTCGTCTGTTCCTCATCTGCCACGGATGTATTGTGGCTAAACGGTAAGTCGTGGGGGACATATTTTACACGAATAATTAGCTATGTGTCTTAAGCCTAGGCATGCAAAATTTTAGCAATTCAGTGCAAGAGGAACATTTTTTAAAAATTGAAGTTGAACAGAAAGAAATAGAAAAAATCTGCGTTTATCAATGGAAAAATAACCATGTCTCGGAAACGGTAAGAGATAGGGCCAAGGCTACTATTAATCATTAATAGAAAGTAACATACGTCCTTTCAAATGAGATAAAAATTATCGACTTTCGATGACCTTGAAGGTCAGTATTGCAAAAGGAACTGTGTAAGCTGTAGCGCGTCTTCCCTAGCGACAGCTGGGCTTTCTTGTGCTGTATGAGCTACGTAACAGCTACGACGCTAAAGATAACTGTTTAGCTCAGAGATTAAAAAACCATCGTTGCTCGACCCTTTGCATCTGACCAGATTTAGAGTAACAAAAGTACCTGTCGCTAGACGCTAGTGATCTAACGACTTTGTTTTTTAGAACTGTCAAAGCGTTAATTTTTTTAGCGCATTAATTAATGCGTTATTAACGCACCCATGCCCGTCGAGAGGGAGAGTTGAGTGGGTAAGTTACCCCGGGTCCCGTGGAGTTTGGGGTCCCGCCTGTATAGTACAGAAAGTTTGAAACACATTTTTAAACGTATAATCAACAATAACTGACGTCATAGCTAGCATTAGAAATCTATTAGCCTGTCATCAAAATAATTATTTAATTACAGTAATGATGAACGGCAACTACAGTTTAGTTAATTGAATTCATTCGACTGTCAAATAACCGCAGTTTAACGAAATATTGAAACTTTTCCTTCACAGAGTTTAGTAAATTTAAATAAATTAACGTAAATTTACGTATGTGCGTTAATTTTTTAACGCGCGTTAATTTTATAACGCATTAACGCGTTAATTAATGCGTTAATTTGACTGCTCTAATTTTTAAAATAATTTTATTTCACGAAGCGCCGTTTAGTTTATTGCATAAAATCCCGACCGTATTTGTTGTTTTTTTCCTGGTATTTTTTCTTTTGACAAGTACGTGTGCTAGTCTACGCCGTGTAGGCTATAGCCTATGTGGCGAATCGCGAACACAAGACTGTAAAGGAGAGGTCACACTGGCGGTCCGGACGGTTCGAACGGCCGTTCGGACGGCTGTTCTGACCGCCAGTGTGATTCCTCCTTAAAACTCGAGACAGTACATCGCTAAGAATGAACCTGAATGAGGGCGTATCCGTAGTAAAAGGCAGCCAGCACGGCGCCCTGCGCGTGTCGGTCCCAGTCGAATTCCCCGCCCGCGATGACGTCATCCGAGGTCGTGTTGTGAAGCTGGTCACGTGGACACAGCTGGTCCGCTTCCACGGTGCTGGCGTTGTATGACGTACGATTCACCATGGCAACGAGAGCCTGGCTGAGGCTGACGCGCAGTGCGTACGAGATGGAGCCTGCGAGGAAGATCATCGCGTAGAGCAACAGGCGTAGCTGACAGCATCTGCAGCCTGCCAGCCTGACCGTCGACACATCATCATCCGGTGGCTGTTTGTCGACATCTTTCAACGAGCCGTAGTCGGGCGCTGGCAAGACGCTCGTCAGTTTGCTTGTTGTCTCCATTTGCAATTATTCACGTTGTTACGCCTGCAGCGTCACATACAGAAAGAAACATTAGGATTGATGACTGAGTAAAATACACAAACAACAGTTAGTGACTGACTGACATCAAAGCCAGATTCTCCAGAGTGAGCAGATGTGGGCATGGTTAACAAGCAGCTGGATGCTTACAGTGTGAATGGTGGAAAACAGCATTATGTTAACGGTATTCTATCGCCCATTAGAAATACGAGGGAGACAAAAACGGTTCAGGCCTTATTGCATAAGTTTCAGATCAGAACCAGCTAGGGCGTCATAAGTCAATGTTCACGAAGTAAATGAATATGAATTATGAGACAATGTTAAAATTTAGCGGTTTCTCAATAATACAACCGTGTTTAAAACTCCAAAATACAGGTTAACCAGAATATGATGTTCGCTGGCAAATTTACTTTTTCTTTCGAAAACATACTATTCTTATCAGTTGTGAAGTTCGTTGGATGATGCAGGCCTATATATCATTTATGCAACGTTAAACCAATGACATTAAATATTACAAAAGAATTAGGTAATTGGATGGGCAGCAGTAGACACTGCATCAACGCAAAAGATGCCTGTTCTCACCTGACTTTGAATCATGGAGTTGCCCATCCTAGAATTGGGAGTAAATGACGCAGGTCCATCAAGTAACATGCACACCACAGGTCAATAGACTAGCATACTATATAATAAGCATATCGCTAGTGGTTAGACACTGGGGCACGTGCCACGTCGACTAAATAAGCCGCACGAAGTCCGTCTGTCAACCAGTTTGCAGCCGGAAGACTATTCATTTGTCCAGTTAAGCGGCCTCGGACAAGCGCAATACAACTGTTTCCAGTCGCAATTGACGAGGTGGTGATGAAAACTAAACCTTGCACACTGCAAAAAGTCTGTCGTCCATCACAGTAAACCACAACCAGGCCTTGACCCGTTAAATGCGTTGAACGATAGTAGAGCAGAAATTAATTTGCTTGACCTTTGCAATTTGCATCATTCTCTGACTACAGATTTGAAAGTATGTATCGAGACATAATCGATTCAACACATTGTGAAGTCTAGCTTACCTACTACAGCAGATCAGCTCGTAAGACAAAATTCTGTCACCCACTTCCTCCTTCATTTACGTAGCCTACGTTAGTTTATTGCACGCTCAGCAGTGGACCTGTGTGCATAGGACTGCAGCGACGTTGATAGACAGTGGCGTAGCTGCTATACATGTTTTGACAGTCACAGAGCCGACGATGCCCAAGAGACACCAAGGTTTTGATCATTATCTCATATTTTAATAATACACTTAAGAATCTTTTCAAATATTTCTAATTTTGCCCCGAAACGGTATCGAACAAAACAGTTTTTTTTTGCAAAATTAACGTTGCTAAGTAAGTAGACACTTATGAGTCCAAGTGCAGATTGAAAAGACAGAAAGCATTTTAGTTTGCATAGTGCAAAATCTGCTGACTTTCTGGCACTGCTTGTGTTTTTACGCACGAGAGCTAGCATAGCTATAGCGCGTATTAGCTACGGTAATTCTGTCCGTCCGTCAACCTGTCCGTCTGTCACGACCCGGTAGCGTTTGGAGACCAGGTGAGATAGAGACATCGGATTTTTACCTTATGATAGCTTGGTGTCTCTAGTATTTTGTGACAAAATTTTGTGCCACGAGGTAAAGCGGGTCCCCACAAACGAAAGGGCGAAAGAGGGGCACCCCCTTAGAATGGCGTTATTCTATTGCTATTGGCTCGTCTAACGTGGAAATGGTTGCAGATAGGCACAGACATGCTGCTTATCATAACAAGCACTGGCGACAAGCTTCTTAGGAATGTCAACATCGATGACCGTGAATGATTTTGAACCCCGAAAATAAGAATTATAGTAAATTTTTCGCGATTTCGGGCTGCGACACGCATTTCAAGAGTGAATTGTGCCGAAATGGCTAGAGATAAACCAAGAGAACCTGCGTACAAAATTTTCAGCATTGAATGTAGATGTTAGCACTCCACGTCCGGACCCTGTAAGTTCAAGGAGGCCTGTGCGCGCGGCTGTCAAACAGGGGTACCCTTCTAAAGAGTGGCTATTTATTCGCTGTCGGCTTGTCTAGCGTGAAAATGATTGCAGATAGGCACAGACATGCTGCTTATCATAACAAGCACTGGTAACGAGCTTCTTTAAAATGTTAACGTCGATGACCTTAAATAATCTTGAACCCTCAAAACAGAGTTTTTAGTGATTTTTGGCGATTTTTGGTTGCAAAAGAGTGAATTGCGACGAAAGAGGTAGAGATAGACCAAGATTACCTGCGAACAGAAACTGTTATAGGCTCTCGTGCGTATCATGAGCATTAACTCAGATTTCTTGTAAAATTTGAGTTTATTTTGGTCACATTGATCTTACTTTTACACTTGTCAGTCACCAAGATATGCTTTTTATTCTTTAGCTACGCCACCGAGTTGAGTTGATACTCGACTGTTGATAAAGGTAAGGACTAAAGGTATGCTTACTGTTTGTAACAGCACACTACTCGGTGTCGACAAGATTTCGTGATATACACTGTGATGGGCCGAACAACGTTGACTTAGGCCTAAATACGTCAAATTTGGTGCTAGGCCTACATTCGCTGCAACATTTTCCTCAACATTTTTCATATTTCCATGGAACCTCGACAACGTAGCGTAGGCGACTTGTCCTAGGACGACATCCCTCATAATTCCGACTGATACGATGCAGCATCGCACGTCTTTGCTGCGACAGCAAGGCGCTTTTGTACTCAATATTATTAGTAAATTTTACACAAAGTATAGAAAAAGTACGTAAAAGAGAGTGAAAATTTAAAAAAAAATAAACAAAAACGGCATAAATGAAGCATAAAACGTGACGCGATAATCAGTCCTGTCAGAACACTCGATTAACGCAGCTGCAGTGACGTTGTCGGTATTTCTATTTCTATAGGCTTACATACCGGTATGGCGGTAATAATGTTGTACTTCAAAGGTATGCTCTGCATAGCTTATAACATAGACACACGTATGCTATTGACAAGTAGGCTTCAGTTTACTGTATAAAGAAAAACGACTTTCGACCACCAGGACATGTAAAGTGTCATAATTCTTGCTAGTGTTGGGTGGCTCGTATCATTTAAGTCGGTTTACAGTATTTTTCGGTGGTTTTAACATTCGCCAGCTACTCGTCAATAACCACAATAACCAGTTGCTCCGTTTGCTTAATTTTGGGTATGCTGCGCTGCTCATAGCATGCGTAGCCGTTAATAACTTAATTGAGTTGCGAACTTGCGACGTGCGTCGCGAGTCGAGAGTCGTAAAGCCTATCACTTGCATACTTATTAGTAGTTCACCAAATTTAGCTCACCAATCAGAAGCCGTGTTTACAGTGTTTACAGTACGCTTGTAAACAGAGGTAATCGGTGTAAATGAAGGTTGTGTTTTCAATTATTGGTGTCATTGATCCAAATTATAAGTTTTAGTTTAAATTAGCTTTTGACACGTTCTGATGTATCAAGACAATGATGCAGGAAATACTGTCATCTCGAAATGTTTTGTCCATTTTAACCAGGACTTCACGTAAGTCTTGAAACTGTTGGAGGTCACGCCCACTGCTCAGCTGATTGTTAGCTTTTTCGTTGTTGAGACAGTTTTCGTTATAAAATACGCTAATTCTGTGTGATTATTTTAACACACTGGACGCTATAAGAGAATTCTCCAACATCGTGAATACTTACATGTAATTCAGACTGTTAGATGGTTGCATCCAAATACGTATGCTTCGGTTATCCACAGATTCCATATGCCCATGCACTTATTTTTTATAATATTGATGTTAGAGTTATTTGGGGAGTTCTACAAGGCCGTCAACACAGCCATTTGAATGATGAAAAGCTACAGCATAGGTGTTGTGGCAATTGCTGGATAACAGAGGCAGGTGGCAAATTCACAAATAGGTTGTACAAAGTTGAGACTTTTTTTAGTTAGATTACGTTGCATTTACTATGTAACATTCACTTCAATTATGGCTACATTACTTGCTTAAAGAAATCAGATGTGTATGTATGTCCCACATCCAGTCGACAGCAGACATACTTTTATTTATCCAGTCTCCGCTTTACAGAACCTGGTCATTTTACAATGATGTGCATTCATGTGTTGTTGTGATTTAGGTCACTCACAGTTGGAACTAATGTCAGCTACAAGTTTTACTTGTTGAAGTCACCACTGAAGTTGGAAAAGACATATGAGAATTGTGAGATTAACAGCTGTCGAATGTTGTAGTGTGTATTAAAGTTGATTCTGGCTTGCTAAAGCATGGGACCACCATAGTGAAGGTCCACCATAGCAAAGGTTGCAACACCACCATCGCAATCATTTCAACTATCATGACCACCACGAAAACAGCATCTAATCCTAAGCCTAACCTTAAGCTTAACCCATGAATTTAATTCTGTGGTGGACATTTGCTATTGCAGTGCCTTGCTATAGTGGGCCATTACGATTAAATTTTGCTTGTGTTCATGGTGATTGTAAAATAAATTACTTTAGTTATGGCAGTCTTTTTGAGATGAATTATAGATCGTTTTATTTGACAGTCTATAGCCACATAATTTCAAGCTCATGAGAATGTGTAATTTTTAGTACTTGATTGTTTGAAGTGGTGTGTGTGATTCAGCTGAGAATGGGATCAGAATTATTGAACGTCTGTTCTCCAGTAACCTAGTCGTGACTGTTTCATCATTCTCGCCCACTGTGCTTTGCATTCGTCATTTCCAGAAAGGAACTGAAATCTGCCGACACAAATATGAACATGCTGTCCAGGCAGTTCAACTCAATCGTTTAGTATGTATTTGAATTAAATTTTTTTTATAGATTTTGTTGTTGATATTCAGTATTATGTGCTGATGATGTTTATACTGTATATTCAAATATTGTTACTAGTCTGTCTCATAGCATTTTGATATGCATACATGGCATGTCATTGTCTGTATCAGCCAGCTACCCTGTTTGTCTGTTTGCGGAAAGATACAAGTAATTTCAGGAAAGATACAAGTGATTTCAGCAAAGCTCACGTGACGCGCGATAGCAGCTGTCCTGCCACTTTGGCAATCAGTGTAGGCTTACAGCAATAAGATAATAATGCGTCTTGAAAGAGTACTTAAATTTAAGGCTTTTGTATAGAAGACTCCTTGAATTTAAGAGATCGAAACTTAGCTTCTTAAAAATGTATGTTTTATACTAAAAATGTCATACGCAAGTTATCCAGGTCCATCTCCAGCCATTTCAGCACAATTTACTCTTAAAATGTGTGTTGCAGCCGAAAATCACCAAAAAATCACTAAAAATCCCTATTTTGAGGGCTAAAGGTCATTCAAAATCATTGACGTTGACACCAATAAAAAACTTGTCACTATTGCTTGTTATGATAAGCAGCATGTCTGTGGCTGTCTGCAGCCATTTTTGCACTACATGAGATAATTGCGGTAAAATAACCATTTTTAGGGGGTAGCTGTTTGCCAGCCTGTGCCGGCCTCCTTGAACCTAGGGGGTCGGAACTTGGACTGCTAAAATCTGTATTTAATGCTGAAAAGTTCATATGCAGGTTGACTTGGTCTATCTCCAGCCATTTCATCGCAATTCAGTGTTGAAATGTGCACTGCATCTAAAAGTTGCGAAAATTCACTCAAAACCCTTTTTTAGTTGGTTCAGGATTGTTCAAGGTCATCGATGTTGTTAAATCTTAAAGCCTGTCTGCAGTGCTTGTTATGACAAGCAGCATATCTGTACCTGTCTGCAACTGTTTTTGCACTATACGAGCCAATAATGGCACAATAACGTCTTTTTTAGGGGGTACTCTTTTTTGATGCCCTCATTCAAGGGGAAACCTTCACCCAGGGGCACAAAATTTCGTCACGATAAACTAGAGTCTTTGGGGCAATGCCCAGTGAAGATTTCATGATCTTAGCTTGCACCGTTTTGATACAGTACAGCAGTGTGATGGACGGACAGACAGACAGACAGACGCCCAGGCCATGGCTAAGATGCATGAAGCATTCTGCTATCACACGTAAAAATGGTCAATGATGATAATATTTATAGCATGTCTTTTGTCTGTATTTGAGATTGATAGTGAACTGGATATGCATTGTCCTGTAGTACAGTTGATTGTTTGCAGTCAGGATCAGAAATTTTAGAAGTAAACATTGTGTGAGTTTTGTCATAATTTTGCTAATCTGAAGGAGCATACTGTTGCCATTATTTATGGTTAACTTAACATCTTTTTCTGTGATGGTAAAATAAGCATCTGTTTTGATGCAAGTAATAAAAATGTGATATTTGATATAGATGACAGTGTTCTACTGATGACTCAGTTGGATTGTTTTAGCCATTTGGTGCTACGTAATTTGCAATGGCATTTTGTCATTATTTTTATTATTATTACGAACATTATTAATATTGTCCAGTAACTAGCACTGCACTGAGTAGGAGATTGCTGGTATGTGGTTGTTTTTCTCTTTAGCATCTTGTTGCAGTGGTATCTGATGGCATTTACGTTCACAGTCTGCATGATATGACGCTACTGCATCAGATCTCAAATCCATTGCATAATGTGCCCAGAGTTTGCATTTTGTCATCTGGCATGCCTGTCTGCGGAAAAGATACTCCAAGCTACATGGCGTACAGTAACTGTGGTGATATGAAGATCTTTGACGCCGTTAATCTGGTTAGCATGTATTATGATGTTCAGGACTGTTTTGTAGTTGAAAATAATGAATCGACGTGAGAGACTCATGCTACCTGAATTTTTGAATTACCGGATAATGTATTTTGTGTTAAATATCATTCGTTAAATGCTTTTTCAAGGACAGGTGTTTGACATTCTTTGCAGTGTGGCTCACTGGTTTCTACATGCAACAGCATGACATTGTAATGCTTTGCGTATCTTAGCCATCATCAAGGTGTCTGTCCATCCTTCTGTCTGTTCTTCCATCTGTCCGTCCATCCATCTGTCGCACCCTGGCACTGTATCAAAAAAGTGACACTTAGAATCATGAACTCTTCACTGTTGGCTGCCCCAAGGACTCTAGCTTTTACTGACAGAATTTCGTGCTAGTGAGTGAGGGGTTTCCCTCGAACAAGGGCACCAAAGAGGGATACTTCCTAGAAGATGTTATTTTGCCGCTATTGGCTCTTATGCACTGTGTGTAGAAAAAAAACATGCACTCATTTCCTTTTATATTTTCATGGAAAATGTTCATATTTTTATAAAATTTTCAGTGAATGTCTAGGAGGAAACTAGTATTCCATCAGTGGAAAAGTTAAATATTTTTTTGCCACTGGCGATGCGATGCTGACATCATATTTCCACATTTGTAAATTATCAGTTTACTGTTGAAGACAGACATCTGATAAAATGCTTGCGAGTCAGCAAGGGTTATGTAGCCACAAGTTTGTGCCACATGTTTCTGGACAATGGACAGACAATGGAATATTGATGGAATAAAATTTTAAAATAAAAATAACTGACATGATCGGCAGTTTCAAGCCGTTTAACTGATACCGGGCAAGTGGTAATCCACGCAGTGATGCAGTGTGCGTACACCTGCCAGCATCAACAAAGTTGAGGATCTTGCGCTCAGCCAAGAAGATAACCATGGCAACAGTTTACAATAAAAAATTGCGTGACGTATTAGCATATTTTTGGGGCCAGTTAACACAATAACTAATTGATGTGTTTTAACATTTCATCTAATGTCTGTCTTCAGCAGTAAAACCCATAATTTACAAACATGGTAATATGACGTCATCATGACGTCATTGGTACAAAGAATATCTAACTTTTTTATTTTTGGAATACTCGTTTCATAGTAAACATTTCCTGAAAATTTTTTGCAAATCTATGTATTTTCCACAGAGATATAACAGAAAACGTGAGTGGGTGTTTTTTATGAACACAGTGTAGTGTGAAATCGGTTGTAGATAGGTACAGACTTGCTGCTTATCATAACAAGCAGTAGTGAGTGACGGGCTTTTTAGATTTGTCAATATTGGTGACCTTGAACGACTTTGAACCCCTAATAGAGGGGTTTTGGTGATTTTTTTCACAATTTTTGGCTGGAACGCACATTTCAACAGTGAATTGCGATGAAATGGCTGGAGGTAGACCAAAACAACCTGCATATGAAATTGTCAGCAGTGAACGTAGATTTTAGCAGTTCAAGTCCTGACTCCCTAGGTTCAAGGAAGCCTGTGCAGACAGGCATCAAAGATGGCTACTTCCCAAAAAGTGGTTATTTTACCGCTATTGGCTCGTGTAGCGTGAAAATAGTTACACATATCCACAGACATGCTGCTTATCATAACAACCAATAGTGACACAGTTTGTAGTAGTGTCAACGTCAGTGACCTTGAATGATTTTGTACCTTTAAAATTAGGGGTTTTAGTGTTATTTTTGCAATTTGTGGCTGCAACACCGACTTCAAGAGTGAATTGCAACGAAGTGGATGGAACCAAGACAACCTGCGAACAGGAACTACTAGGCTGTTGCACGTTTTATGAGCTTTGCTCAAATTACCTGTGATATACTCTGTGCAACTTTGATCGTTATTTTTGAGAAAATAAATAATTTAGTTTTATTTGGTTTTTGAGGGATTGCTTGTTGGACAAGTAGCAAATGATTTGATTTTGGCGGTGATTTAGGTCATGATCTACATCCGTGAATTTTTTTCTATTTACTCTTGCAGTTCAAAAAAAGGCAAGAATAGCATGCAGTTCTTTTCGAATGTTTTATTTTTTTTCTGTTTTTATGCCTGCAATATACGAGATTTCATGTCCTGTGTAGAATGTTGTTACAACTATCCCAGCTCACAAGAGTCTTGTTGCATGTGCTGCATTCAACCGCCCTGGAAACCTTCTTGCAACCGCCTCGGACAAGGTCTGTTCGTTTCTGCTGATGCAATTGAGAGAGTTTGTGTTATTGGTGGTTTGGGTTGAGAATCAGCCTGGCCTGAATAAGTGCTAAATATGTCTTTAGAAGATTTTTTAGTTGAATTTTTACACAACTGTGCAGTTCATTTGTTACTCGCTGAATGCATCTCTGAGATTGCTTGTGATCGTATGATAATACCAGTGTTAAAGCAGTTTAATCTAGGTTATCTCATTGTAACAACATTTTTGACTTGGACATGATTTAGTTTGTGAAACAAAGTTGCATTATATTGTTTTTAGTTTTCTGCTTGGAGGTTGTTTCTTGATGATAGGAAGGTTGTTCATTTTGTGACCAGTGCTTTGCAAAGTTTTCTTTCAGTGAACTGGGTAAAATGCTGGAAAATTTCTGGAAAAACTTGTTTAGATGAGAAGGATAAAAATAATTTTTCCTCCATTAATTTTGCTTTTACTTTAGCAATTGCTGTTGAAGCCATAATGTATTGAGTTGTTTGCAGGGAACTGTAATTCGTGTCTTCTCAGTACCAGAAGGTCAGAAGCTATTTGAGTTCAGACGTGGCCTCAAGCGGTGAGAATTTTATTGCCACTTTTGAAGTTTGCGATGTGCAAGTTAAGGTTGTGCAAAGTTTCTATATTTTCTTTAATTGTGTTGCTTACTGTTTATAGACTAGAAAGATAGAAAGATAGAAGAAGTATTTTCTATAGAGACAATTTTATAGTCATTTTAGTTCTCGCTTTTTAAAAGTTTTTTTTTGATTTCAGGCTCCTATTTTTTTACAGCCTGCCTGTTCTTTGTTTAATTTTTTATATAGCAGTATTTGTTCCATGTATCTCATTTTACGAGTAGTTATATTAAATATTTTTTTCTGTTTTTTTAATGTTTAGTTCGCGTGCTGAATTAAACTGGCAGCTTGTTTCATATCATGTCACATATCACATGCACAAAAGAATGCTAAAACATGACAGTTATGAGGCTTGCCAGTTATCAGGCGCTGACTCTGTGGAATATGTGTGTGAGAAAGGGTATAACAGTGTGTATGTAAGGGTGTAATTGGGTGTTCGTTGTATTGTATGTAGGTGTGTAAGTGTATACAGTCTTGCATTCAGTGGCACCTCTTCATACCTTGCCTGTTCTAGCAACACCGATACAGTGCATGTTTTCCGACTACAGGCTGAGTACGATCTCTACATAAACTGAGCAAGCTTTTTTGTATCTAGTCGTAACTATGTTAATGTTTGTGTGCATATCTTTCGGAAATTTTCTTAAGAAGAGGGAAGGTGACACACTAATGAGTTTCATCTCATTCTGAATCCGATAACTTTCGCTGTCATCTGTTTCGTTTAGTTCTTGGCGCTGTTGATTGGGTAACAGGGATGGAAGTTCACTGTAGAATGCTACATCAGCAGTCCTGATCATTTTCTGTATATGATGTGGTGTTAATCTCTAGAAACAGAAACTGAAAGTCGTATTTTTTGTGCTGTGTTGAAGAAGGTCTTCGGAGTCGGAAAGTTGGGTGAATTACTTTGGCAGTCTGGTGCTGACGTCGGCCAGCTATCTGCCTGTGCCCGGTGCTGAAGTTCTTACTCAGGGACGTGATTTTGCCGTCGCTAAGCTGCCCGTTGATGGTGCTAGGACCGCTTGTTCAATAGCATCGTAAGTACAGTACACCGTTTGTTAAAATCTGTCAGTGCATATATGAAGTGCTGTCTGATTTTTTTCTCTTTGATATCGACAAGATCTGTTGAAGTCATCAATTGCATAGTTAGTTATATTGCAGAAATGTGGATATGTTGTGACCATTTTTAGTACACCTGGTCGTAAACTTTCTTACTTTACAGTTATTTTTTTACTTAATAGTTATTTCATGTTTTCATAAATTTGCAGTATAATTATCGTGTTTTTTTGCGTTAAAGGCATTGCTGAGACAGGAGGCAAACTCTGTTTTGACAGATGCTATTTTGATGGATGCTATTCTGACAGACTCTGTTCCGACAGATGTTATTCCAACAAATGCTGTTTCAACTGAAATTCATGTCGACAGACAAGTCATCAAGCTTTACATTCACAATTTCCAGGGGCGACAATTTCATGTGTAATGGAGTCTGTGGCGTAACTTTAAATTTTGCCCCCTGCAAGAAAATCATCCAGGGCCCTTTTTTTCTTTTCCTTCCCTTTTGCTACCTTCCCTCATGCTCTCACTGATCCTGTTTTTCCTTTCTTTCTGTCCCTTTCTTTCCTCCTACGTGCCGTTCCCTTACAAGTAAGCCTTCTCAGTGCAGCTAGGAGGTCTGGGGGAGTGCTATGACCTCTTCCAGCGGAGTACGGGGTGGAGCCCCAGGCAAAAACGTATTTCAGACCATTTTGGCACCCAAGAAACCGCATCTGATGACATCAAATTTTTTGTTTTTTTTGCTGTTTGAAAAAATAAACACCATAATTTTGGGCTTTCTAGCCCCACGCCCTTTCTGCATTGCAGCTCTGCGGGGTCAGTAATTATGCCACTGAATGGAGTATGATTTTGCACTTAATATTAAAATTATGGTTCTCACTTACAGTTGTAGTTAGGGTTAAGGTTAGAGTTAGGGTTTGAGGTTTAAGGTTAGGGTTTGTGTTAAGGTTAACACTTTTCAAACATTTATGTGACAATAATGCACACAACATATTAGCGTACAATATAGGTAATAAGTTCGATGGTGGTGGACGTAACTACAAAACTTGTTGACTGGCTATCTGTGACAATTTACTTGGAAGGTTTGAGGAGCTAGTTGGTCGACTGGCGATTCGTGAAGCTACGGCCGAGGTCATCAGTCGCTCGGCTGTCTCAATTCCGACAGCCGCTGTGTCCCATAGGGTCCGTTGAGGTGAATTTCAGTCGAACTAGCATTTGTCGGAATACCGTCTGTCGGAATAAAGTCTGTTGAAACAGAGTCTGTCGGAATAGCATTTGTCATACTATACCCACTGAGACAACTGTAACTGCTAAAGTAGTTGGTGATAATTTGAGTGTTTCTCATTTTAAGAAGTCTTTTTTGTTCTTGCTGTCTATTATTTTGTCCCATTTGTCATGTTTCCAACTGCCATTTATTCTTATTGGTCAACTTATTGCAATGACGAGACACAGTGGCATCTGTTTGACCCAGGACATGCACTAAGTTTGTCGAACTACAGCAAGGCTCGTGTGTGTGTGTTTTGTGTGCATAGAGCAAAAGAAGCAACATTGTTGCTCGTTGCATCTGATCTCGGCAGACTTTATGTGTTTGCTCTGCAGCCGCTTGATGCCACACACAGCTGTCAACTGCTGAATGAGTTTCAGCTTTGTTCGCCTGCAGAAATGTTAGTCTTACACTAAGTTTGCTACACTTTGATGATTCATAACGCTTCAGTTCAAGGCTTCTTAATGCTGTTAGAAGTTTATCTTTTGTTTGCACAGGTTGCTTGATGTTATTTAATTAATCAATTATTAATTTTGACTGAATGTAAACAGTGGTAATTGCCAGAGAAAGTGCATTTTTTTGTTTAGCAAATTTTTCAGTTGTTGAGATATAAAGTCTCACAGGATGCATGGAGATGCAATTATCGAGTGTTTAAATTTTAACCCAGTTTTGTGAACCAACTAAAAGCAAAATGTTGACTGTTTGGAAATGATTGAAATAATTTCAGACATTTGTCATCATGTCATTGTGTCTACTTTATAGATCAAACTTTTCGTTCATTGGTAAAATTTTTCAACAGTTGAAGGTGCATGGACATCAAAATTAACATATATATTTTTTTCATTTTCCTGAAACAGCATACCTTTCTGATAATTATGATAGTAATATCGGCCACCAGCGTTTTGTCAACATGAAGAAATTTACCTTCGAAATCGACGATGTCTGAAAATGCTGTAGAAATTGAGACGCCATGTTGACATGCTGATGACGTCATTAGTTGAAGATGTCATCAATGTAAAATATGCATAGAAACATAAACATTATAAAACTATATTTTCTACCAATGTACTGCTGCAGTTGTCATGCGACAAAGTTTTTTTGTCATTAAAAATATTACCGGGTGGTGCTAAAAAAACATCCCGAAATTTGCGTAACTATTAGGGCACGTATACTTTATAGAGGTAAAATTTTTTCGCACATTTGTAGACCAATATGTACTCTTACTTACTTATAAATTTCAATGACCTTAGTAATGACACCACTGAATGCCGCTTAATGACGTAAGATGAGTTAAAAATTGAATTATGTAAAGATTGCGTTCCATCACACCGCATCAAAACAACTCAAATTTCTTTTGACTCAAAACGGCCGATTTCATCAGTTCACAAAAATGTACACCACATTCAACAGATTTGAATCCCCACTCATTATTTAGTTTGTGATACCTTGCAAGAACTTGTCTATGTTTATGAAGAAAGGCGTAAACCATTTTTCAAACTTCAAAGATCTTCAGAATGTTATCACAGACGAATAGCATGATGTCGACGTCAGACAACCAGAATCAGAAAAGGCATAAAGCTGTGGAAAAAGCGTCTAGCAGCAGTAGCAAAGAAGAATGGAGAACCTATTCAGCACATTTTCTGCTGATCTGACTGATGATTCGGCTTACTGTGATGTTTTGGCATAGCCTGCGTATAAGTGGCAATGCAAATGATGAACAGCTTGCAAAAATCAACATATTATATATACAAGGTGAAATGTCTAATTGAGGTCTACATAAATTTCACAAGTGAGTTTGACCGTGGCCATGGACCTTTAATCGTGTAATTGATCAGTAATTTCTGCAGCTTTGTAAAATACCGGTACTGTATTATACGATTCCCACACTGAATTCAAAGCATCTTTTCTGGACTATCCGGCTGTTACTGGTTGTGTGGTAGAAGGATGGAGCTGTTTTTGTCATTTGCAGTGAGGTGAAAGGTAGTAAGAAGCTCGGTGAAGTCCAGCAGCCTGTGAACCTAGCAGAGTCAGCGTCAACACAGTGGAGTGGTCCTTTGTCCTATGCCAGTGTGCTGATGTCTGCCCAGGACTCACAGTTGGACTGGAAGCTACATCAACAACGCCTGCTTCTACACGCTGCTCATGGTACTTCTCATGATGATAACCACAAGAACCAAACTAGTTTGGCAGTTGGTAAATCGCTTCCTTTGTATTCACCAGGTGGAAGCAGCAATTTGCAGCTGCATGTTTTGGCTGTGGGTTTAACCCCCCCTAATCTCCCCTTCCTTGGAGTGAGGGAACCCCCATCTAACTCAGTGTGTCTTTGCCAAATGGCATATGAATCCATCAAACGGTTTAAGCAGGGGGCATGAATATGACAGACAGACAGACAGACTACACTATGGATAAATGTGTAGGAATAGGCAGAATCACTGACTACAATTTCGCCTAATGATAATAATTTACTGACAATTGTAGCATAAGCCATCACAGGCTGAACGGTAGTTCAAGCCCTGTCTTAATGGCGACTTCTCTTTCTTATGGTAAAGCCAAAAATTCGACCCCCACAGAATCAAAACCCTTGATCTGATTGAGATAAAATTTGGCACCGTTGATTACGTCGGCGAGATGACCCCTCATGCAAAATTTCGTGTAAATCCCTCCAAGGGGGCTTCCCGGCAAATGGGTGAAATATACGCAAAAATTTTTGTAGCTATATGCCTTTTTTTTCAGAAACTCACCTACAGGTCAGACCCTTTAGCGGATTTTTGCGTGCAATGGCTCAAACGACGCGGTCTCGCGCAAGGATGTGCCTTTTGGGGGTTAAAAAATTTGAAATTAATATTTAACGTATTTATTCGCAAAAAT
>Ga0056128_1000059_pt1 | contig 59976 bp, 36 predicted proteins | sample WorMetLIZISLAND2_FD_71113 | JGI IMG/M metagenome (GOLD analysis project Ga0056128, IMG submission 71113) | Marine gutless worms symbiont microbial communities from Max Planck institute for Marine Microbiology, Germany - Olavius geniculatus... ... | reverse complement strand
AATGTCATGATAGCTGCAGCATCAGTGCAGCGACAAGGGTGCGTCATGCGATTGCCAATAAAAAGCGACAGTTTAAGCATGGGGCATTAGCCACACCGCTGGGTCGGCTGGTCTGCTGCAGTAACGCGTTCAACCGGCAGATGTCTAAGCACATGTGGCCACAGAGAAATACACACATAATTTGGATTCTGCAACAAATTCGAGTATATCTAAGGAGCTGTATCAGTGACAGCTCAAAAATAAGTAACAGTCAATTAATGGAAGTTGACAATTAATTTATTATTTTGATTAAAGCTAACAGTGGCAATTGTGCAAGAAAGTGCATGCTTTTATTTAGTAACTTGATAAAAATATTTAGCTATCATTTTTCACAAATGCACTGAGACACAATCAGTAGGCATTTAATTTTTCTAGTGTTTATACAGACAAAAATGATTACACTTTTTGGGATATTCGAGAAAGTGGTTATCATTTATTAGATACCTGTTATTGTACCTATTTTATAATTCTTTCTTGAAGATGTGACTTTAGTTGAAAATTTAATGATTAAAATGTTGTCATTCGTTAAAAGATTTTAATAGTTATTTTGTGATTAATCGTTAATTTCTTCAGCTCTGAAAATAATAAACGATCGTTGGTTTTAGATGATAGCGGATGGATACACAGCGCACCTGAGCAGTCTAACGTCGGCTGACAACCCCATGCAGCGACTCGGTAACCTGAGAATCTCCGTGCGCAAAGCCGGCTTTTCCTTTCCCGTTCACCGTGCAGCGACCATGAGCGAAGGTAGAAAGAGTCGTGTCCGTAAAACAGCTTCATTACCAATACGCCGTCAGCAGCTGGCGATGTTTGGTCCAGCGATTGCAGTTACAGACGAGGGCAACACGGTCGTTAGCAGTAGTGAAAGAGGCATTGACGTGTAGCATTTGCGAATACAAGTTGCATTTTTCATCGCCTAGCAGGAAGTGGTCGATATAACAATCCACGATGATGCCCCTAATTCTTGAATTAATGCACAGTGGTAGACCAGATCCTGCCATTGTCTGACCATGATAATTGGCATTATATCGTCAGTTCTACTGAGTCGTTTTAGTGCAGTTCTGCCACCGGCACCTGACAGCAGTGCCATGTTAGATAATGAAAAACGCAACTGATGTCGATGGCTTTTAACATCGATTGAAGCTGTCATCTTGGGGTAGAGAGATTTCCAACTCCAGCGAGCTTATTTTGCCTGCCAGCCGTCGTGTTGTTTTGTTATCTGTTGTACTGTGCTTGTGTGATATGATGGTGAATATTGTGTCAATGCTGAACAGTGCACATCGTCTCCGTTGGTCTTGCTTTGTTATCCATTTGTTAACAAACTTGTGATTTAATATTCCAGTATGTGAAGCTGCGTGACTTTGAACACTTAATTTATGGCTTCATCGTAGAATGTTTGTTCTGCACCTTGTGCAGTATGAACAGTTGAACATGGCTTCTTCTCATGTTTCAGAACAATTTAAAACGTAACGTAGAAGCTGATAAGCAATATAAGCTAGGCCATGGTACACAGTTTTCGGCAAATTTCAGCCCAGTCCAGTTTGGTACGAATGCCGATGGAATTGTGGAAGTACTTAAATTATGAGAATTATTTTGATTTTGAGATGATTTGAACTGTTGTTTTAGTAAGTGTGCTCAGGGTTCTGTTAAATAGCTGGACGTTGCATGGTTAATGATGCTGTCTCAGCTGTTGCAGTATTATTTGCTGCTTGTTTTACTGGAATGTTTTCATGGAATGTTGGAAATCTGTGAATTTGTAGATTGGTCTGTACAAAGGTGTAATTCTTGTGCAGAAATATTAAGTATAATTTACGAGAGAGAAAACGACTAAGTGGAGTTTGGTTAACGTGCTCTAATGTTGTTGCTTTCAGCTGTTCTATTCATTGTTTTCCATCGGTTGTTTTTGTTAATGTGCTGTATGCTGTAAAACTTCTAGTACAGGTTTGAGTCTCTGATAACCAGCTTACCAGCTGTGATGCTGATTGTGGTGTAATGTTTTCTGAATCAGTGATTTGAACAGTGTGGGAGTAAGTCCCGGCATACTGTTTCGACATTATGAAATGAGACGTGTTTTCTAATGTACATGCAATGTACACCGCAGGCCATAAAAAACGTGACACTTTATTTTTATCAATATCTTTTCCGATCAATGACCAATTTTCAAAATTCTTTCATTGGCACATTCTGCAGACAATTTGCAGTAATGTGATTATTATATATCCCACCACATGGTAAATGCATTTCTACACTACCTTGTGAAATATAAATGTAAGCAAAAACTAATGATAATAACACAAATTTTGGCCAATGAAAAAACACTTCAGACCAACATCGTGATGAATAATCTGTATGAAGCTAGACTGTGTTAGACCCACACAGTTTAGTGTCATACAGATCATTCACTGCAATTTTGGCCTGAAGTGTTTTTTTTCAATTTTTTTAGCAAAATGTTTGTTATTATTATTGTTATTTGTTATTATTTTGTTATTATCATTATGTATGCATATTTCATTGATATTTCACAAGGTAGTGTAGAGACGCATTTATGGTGCGGTGGGATATATAATAATGACATCATTGCAAATTGTTTGCAGAGTGTGCCCGTGAAAGAATTTTGAAATTCGATCAATAATTGGTGAAGATATGGACAAACGTGAAGTCCCACGTTTTTTTCTGGCCCACCCTGTATAGGGGAAACTTCAGCATGGCAAGTTCAAAATCAGTGTTTGGATACATGCCAGGAGTTTAAGGCATTCATTCTAACAGAAACCAGGGGCTTGTGTTAGATGTTTTAACTTGTAAAATCAGTCATTCTCATACAGTGGTAGTAAGCTCTCAACAGCAATTTTTCTGCAATGCGTCGTTATCACCACCGATCAGTTTTGTTGCCGTTTCTCTCAACTGCAGATTGTCTACTTGCTAACTAACATCTGTACACTGAAGTTGTTCCACCACAAGATCATCGAACTTGCTTTTTTTGCTTACGTTACACATTTGTTATTTTTGTTATTTTTCTCATACTCGGAATAATCTTGGTTCTTGGTTTTCTTAACGTTTTTTTGAGTTATTCGACGAAGATGTCAAAGGCATTTAATCAAAAGGAGATACGTTTACGTGGTGTCGTATGATGCATATTCGTCGTTGGCAGTTTGATGGTCAAAACACGTTTAACATTGAACGTGATCAGTTCTTGTATGTATGCTGGGTACAAAGTGTATTGTTTTGTCAGTGTTTAGATGCTATTGGTTGGCGATATCAATCACATTCTGTTTTAAAAACTTCTATGCCAGCAATTACTAAAAGTTTACGTTTAGAAACTTGACCTAGTTTGTAGAATAATTTTAGAAAGTGTGGAGAGTTCAACTGTAACGAGCAAAGAACTATTGCTAAATGTGTATTGATCTGTCAGTTTTGCATGTTGTAATTGCACGTGATGCACTGTTCAGTTGATCCGTCTTCCATCTACACTGTGAGGCATAAAAACACACCAAAATTTTTTTACCATAACTTGAAGAAGGGTTATCCAATTTTAATAATTTTGGTACACATATTCATGACACAACTGGTCATCAGTTTCCCACCTCACTTAACATCTGCTTCTGCACTACCTGGAAAAAAACAGAACAGACTAAATATGCATTAAAATCAACAAAAAAATTTTTATAAAATTTTATCCTTCTGGACATGTGGCCACCAACAGCCAATCAATTACAAGGTTTGACTGTTGTGCAGCAGCACATCTATTAAATAGGCCTAACATTCAGGAATATTGATTAATTCAAGAAGCGACTGGTGAAATCTGGATTGGTCTGGAGAAGAATGTTACCAATGCTGCTATCAACGAATAGAGAAAGCGTCTCCGAGCCGAGCCCATGTTCGTGAGCCAACATTTCAAACATTTTTGTAGGCAGTTAAAAAATGAACAATTAGATAAACTAAAACGATGAAAATATGGACAAAATGTGTGTTTTGTGTATTGTTTTGATTAAGCCATAATATCAAAGTGGTTAAAAATGCAATATTTTGTTCGTTTTCTTTCCCCAGGAAGTGCAGAAACACACTGGGTGAAGTGGGAAACTAAACAGTCATTTGATGGCCAGTTGTATCAGGAATATTCGTACCAAAACTTATTAGTCCGCCGGGAAATGATAGTTTTCGGAAGAACTTAAGTTTTACCTCTGATGTTTTATTTATTTTTTTCAACACGAGATCTCCGAGATGCGTGGGCCGACCGGCGTGAAATTTTGCACAATGGTCAGTACTAGGCCCAGTTTTATAATGCCGGTCCAAAATTTTTTTTGGGGAGGGAGCACACCCAAGAAAAATTTCAGTGGCCAAAAACATGCAAAATTTGGCCTGATTTCGGACAACTTTGAAGTTCGGCGGCGAATATCTCCAAAATGGATGAAGGTATTCAAAATCAGATAAATATTTTATCTACCGCGATTCCTCCTGCGTCAGGCGAAACAAGTCCGGTGAAGTTTGGTCCAGTAACCTTGGAGATCTCGATGTGAAATCGTGCCCACCTAAAACGCATTTTTCGGAAAAGCATATTTCGGCCCATAGGGGATGCTGCGCCCCCAAATTTTTACACGCGCTAGAGAATGACCCAAGTCTTACTAGCGCACCCCCCACCGGGGACAAGGCCCCCTTACAACTTTTTTTAAAGGGGAGTCGAAAATTGGTGTAAAATGTAGCGTATTAGCCGCAAGAACTTTGGAGCCAGGGGGATTAGTTTCCTGAGACTTTGCCTCGTGACGTGCTGCGTGATGGGAGTTATAATGTGGGTACAACTTTTAGGGGGCATCGCCCCCTTAAAATTTGGGAGTGCAAAAAAACGTCCAAAATTTAGTGCGTTTTACGACAATTTTCGAGTTTGACCGCAAATATCTCTGGAACGAATAGAGATATCGACAAGCGTTAAAAAGCATTATCAAGTACCATTAATCGCGCGTTGAATAAAAAAATTGTGAAGTTTGGTCCACTAACACCAGAGATTACGCGGCTAATGGTCGACCCTAGGTCGACGGTGCGCGTTTTGCATATGCTAATGCATTTGAGTGCGTGTCACATGACTGCTACCGGAGGGGAGGGGGAATTTCACCCTCCCCCTGAATTTTCCCCCATTCGAACTTAGGGCGCCGGGCGGATTCGCGCTGGGCTTTGCCCCAAATTTCTAGTTAAAATTGGATCACTTTTCTTCAAGTCATAATGAAAAAAAATTTTGGTGTGTTTTTTATGCCTCACAGTGCATGATATCTTGATGACGTTTGTTAGCCAACGAATTTCCAGGCAGTTGCTGCATATTAGGCATAATCATAACCAGCAGCACTTTGCAGTCTCAGAAATGGCTGCTGACTGGGATGAGCTAGATTTACCGTGGAGAAGTAGGCCAGTTGAATAACTAAATAATGCTAGTAGATCTAATGGTGCTTGCATATGCATTGTGTGCATTCTGCAAAGAATTCATGTAATCATGAAAATTGTAACTTTAATGACTAGAAATGCTTTCAGATTTGTAGTGCGTGTTGGTCGGCTTCAACTACTAAACTGGTAGAATTAATTATACTTGTGGGCCGATTATTTATAGCTCCAGTCTTTGCATAATGTACAGTTTCTGTGGCTGAAAAATTATCTAAGAGTTACTGAGATTTGTGCTATATGATGAGTCCAGCACATTTTTGTGTAAAGAAAAAAATACTCATCTGCAATAATTATGTATTTGGTGGACTGTTAATGATCTCAGTTGTCCCACCATCTGTGACAGTTATTATGAAGCATTAGTACTCTGGTGGCTGTACGAGTTCATATATTATGTTGTTCAGTAGTCCCAAACTACATTATGTCTCAAAAAAACTGTGCCACTTTTATTTTTTGGAATAACTCCGTGAAACATTGGCTGATTTTGATAATTTTTGGTGCGCAAAATCACGAAACAACTTGACGTAAATGACTGTAGTTTTGGCCACCTCACCTCAAGATTGTTGCTACACTACCTTGTGAAGTTCAGAAGTCTTAGTTTGGCCGTTTACAACAAGGAATTCATACTGGGTAGCGCATGTGTCTTCTTAGAAATGATTAAACGAATAGCGACAAGCACAAGTAACAGTTATTATCTCTCATAAAGTCACACGTGTCGCATCACATCATCTTTATTACAGCATGTGCTCAAAATGTACTCATCTAGCAAGAACGCAAGTGGTTGACGCCGCTCACCAACGGCACGTTCAATAACTGCTGACCAGAGCAGCTCGGTCGCTGTTGATGCATTATTTCACTTCGTTGGCGTACGGTCTTAACATAAATACGATTTGTGTCAAACAAATTACACATTTTCAATGATTTTGAAGTCTCAGTGATTTCCTGAACCAATGCATGCGCTAGTCAGTATGAATTCCTTGTTGTAAACGGCCAAACTGTGACTTTTGCATTTCACAAGGTAGTGTAGCGGCATTATTAAGGTGAGATGGCCAAAACTATAGTCATTTACGTCAAGTTGTTTCATGATTTTGCCTGATAGAAATTATCAAAATCGACTAATGTTTCACGGAGTTATTCAAAAAGTAAAAGCGGCACAGTTTTTTGGAGACATGGTGTAGTTTTTTTTATTCAGCGCAGTTCACATCACAGGATTAATGGCACAGTCAGCGTGGAGAAAATGGAACGTTGCTTTTCCTGGTCTCTCAAAGGCTACCTTTACACGTAGTGCAAATGCAAGTTTTTAAGAGGAAGGGGGCAGAAAAGAATTGATTGCATGGCTAATATGCTCTTTATTATATCTGGGCTAAAATGATCGACCCCAGTACGCATTAAAAGCCTATCCTCCAAACTGTTATTGGGTATCAACGCTCCCCAGGCCACTTAATCTTCTGGAGGGTTGTTTAAATATTCTCGACCCTGTTGACACAGTAACGTCTCATTATTGTTGTACACATTTTCTCCACTGGAAATTTTTTCCACCTGTGCAACTTCACGTCGACAGTGTGTGTGATTATTTTTCTGCTGCATTTACTTGTTTATTTTGTTTGTTGTTTATCGGTTACGTCATAAAGCTTTATTTTTTGTTTCTGGTCATTGTCAAGTGTGAAACTTTGTGTGATTTATTGTGTTTCTTATTGTCTGGACAGAGTACGAAAGCAACTGAGCGTCCGTCCGTGCGTGCATGCGTCCGTCCAACATTTGAGGCGCCATATCTCCATAACGGTGACGGATAGATGCATGGTCACAATGGACCACCCGTAGGAAATGGCCCACCGTGAGTTGAATGGTCACGTGACCCAAAAGGTGAAGGTCGTGACCCCATTATCTTTGAGATGGCTATTAAACTTTAGTTTTACCACTGGCCTACACAGCTCACTGATTTAATTTATACAGACTTTATCGCTATCGAGATGCATTGGACGGACTCCGTGTTCGTTTAAACATTATCTTGTGTTAATTAAAGAACAGGTGTGTGTAACTGTAACTTTGATCTGAACAAATTCTTCAACAAGGAATATATATATATATATATAGCAGATTAGTAATCATGGCCTAAAAGTGCAGTTGAAATGACTCACTTAAAAGCATATATGCAACGAGTTGTTTCATCGGTTTTTCAGCAGTACTTGAAGTTGCAGCATTTCCAAGTGTTTTCAGTTGTTATTGTGTAATGTCAAAATGTTTCCTTTTTTGGTTGGCGTATTTATGTGATCTGAATTACAGTGTTTATATCCATGCCATTATTGTTATTGTTATCATTATTTACATTTGTTGCTTACCCATCAAACACATCTTGAAAATGAATGGCACGGGATGTTCTACATATGATAGCTTTAGCTGCGTAACAATCACAAGACTTGAATATAAACTGTCGGCTCCGTCACCATGCCAAAAAAATACTGCAGGCAAAAGAATTCAACGCGGAACCTATACGTTTCAGTGAACTGTTGCTCATCAAACAGATCTTTATGGTTGGTATGAAACGTGTTGTATCGTTTGTTTTGTAATAGAACTGTTTTTCTGTGACGTCGAATGGTACGCGTGTTTCTGAGGTAGAATATGTCAACTGGGGTGATTTGCTGTGTCGTTCAGTGCACTAGTGCAGCAGTTCCCCCGTGCATTTGATCGATGTTTAACTGATTGTTAGTTGTTGCTGCCATTTTTGAGAAGAACATCATTATCTGTTACCATTGTGTGAACTGTCACACTGTTGATCAGTTTAGATGTAGCTTTTTAATTGTAATCATAACATCAGTCTCATTAAGTTCTCAGTTTCAGTGTAGAGCTGTCCATCCTGACGTTTCATTCAGATCCTTGCAGTAAAACATACTGGGTTCAGCCAAAAAATCAGCAGGCTGCTTTGCTTACGGCCGAATTCATCGAAGGCTACATGTACCGTTTAGACCTTAGGTTAAGCCAATAGATGCATTTTCACTGCTATGGGTTTGACTAGTTTCATAGGACAATGGTTTACTCTGTAGGCTAAATAATGAAATTCAGCTACCAATGCATTTCCAAGCTAATGCTACCCGGTAATCAGCGATGATGACATTTGTTCTACAGGTCGATACTAGTGATGATTCGATGTATCGAAAATATCGATATATTGTTTTCGATATCGACATATTGTATCATATCATATCGTCAAAAAAATATCAAATTTTTCGACATATCGCGATATTTTACGCCACATGTATGTATTTTTATTACTGCATAACCAAAATAACGAGAATAAACAGAGAAAACGACAAACTAACCGAAGCAAACTAACTATAGTGTCGTAATTTAATGACACGACAGTCTATAGTTAATTTTTAAGTTCACTGACAACATTTTAGTATCTACATTTAGCAAACTGCCTTGCTGAACGTTCCCATCTTGTTCTCGTGCTTGTATAAAATTTATATAGTTATCATTTTAAAAATATCGATATCGCGATATTTTTAAAATACCGGATCAAAATTGAAATCTTGATATCGAATCATCACTAGTCTACACGACTGAGTCTGCATTTTAATCTGCCTTATATATGACCAAATGAAAACTATAAAATGTGTTGCTGTTCATAATCATAGGAGAAAGGAAAAGTTTGCTTTGCTACAGTGCTATATTTGCATACACCATGTCTGAAAAAAACATCCCGAACATTTTCGATTGTCACTTGAAGAAAGGATATCCATTTTTAATAATTTCTGGTAAAATATTTCTGCCACAACTGACCATCAAATGATCGTTCAATATTCCACCTCACCCAATGTTTGTTTCTGCACTATCGGGGAAAACAGAACCAACGAAATACGAGTTGAAATGAACGGAAATACATCGAAAAGCATCCCAATATTATCGATTGTGACTTGAAAAAATATTGACAGATTTCAATAACTTTTCGTGCAAACATTTTTGACACTACTTGCCATCAAATGATCGTTTTAGTTCCCACCTCTCCCAATGTCTGCTTCTGCACTACCTGGGAAAACACAAACAGGCGAAATAGGATAGAAATGCAATATTTCGTTGATTTTGATTCCCCAGGTAGTGCAGAACTAGACAATGGGTGCGGTGAAAAATTAGATAGTCAGTTGATCGCCAGTTGTGTCTGAAATACTGGTGTCAAAAATTATTAACATCTGATAATCTTTCTTTAAGTTACAATCGAAAATGTCAGGGAGGTCTTTTTTCTGGACACAGTGTATAGGTGCGCTCTTCTTTATACACTAATGGCTCTGCTGTCTCTGTCTGGATTATGCATGTAATGACTGTTAACATAAATTCACACTGCATTGTACCTAATACATTCACCTTTACATTTGTATGTAACTATATTTATGTAATTAAACGGTTTTAACTGACAGTGGTGTACTGTACAATGAATTACACTTGCAGAGGAGTCACAATAGCAGATCACTGTATAATAACTAAAATAAAGTATAACAAAAATAGGCACACTACATGCAAAAATGTATGCATCAAATTCACTACTGACTATGCAACTTTACAAGTTCATTTACAGATTTAATTTCCTAGATAATACAAACAGCCAGAAAAATGTTGAAATGTGCAAAATATGACTCATCAGTCATGCTATGTGTGGATGGATTGATGAGCATAATTTTGTGTTAGGGGCAGAAAGGCCCAGTGAAAACTTGGGGCAAACCACATACAGAAACCACCACAGCTGTAGCACTCGGTGTGGTCTGGGGATCTCTGCAGGAAAAATATCTTAACATGTAGCTATAAAACACTGCAGTCCAGGGAGATTAAAAACTGAAGCATACAGTATATAGTGAATATTGGGGAAGCTCGAGTATAAGGGTTTGCCTGAATTATCACGAAATGGCTGGTTGTTGACAACATGATGATCCATTTATTAGCAGCAACTAGACAATGCAACTTGTACAGCATTTGGAATAAAAACAGCGTTCAACTTCAGTGCATAACCAATCAGTGTATTCTATAATTTTTGTCAGCTCAGTCAATAGTAATCAATCTCAGAACATCGTTGAAATAAGCACAAAGATGATTTCATGACCAATTTACAGTCTTACCACGGTGACTGTAGTGCCACGTAGAGTCTCAAAACTCATCTCTCATCTGTTTATTGACACACATTCTCATCAGAACACACTGTCAATTACAGTCATGAAACTAGAAGGCGCTGGTAAGAGTGCATATCTCCGCCAAGTGAAATGATGTGAACACAAGGAAAGGGGAGGCAGAAGGAAGAGCTGCTTCGCTGCATGGGAGGGAGGTTAATGTAATAGCCGGCGTTGCTGCTTGCCCTGTTGGTGCAATGACGTCATTTCTATTATTAGTCATCGTGTACACACACACCGAACGATGGACACAGAACGACCAATTTCATAATCTCCTCCAATGTTCAGTATGTTCACTTAGCGGAGAAAATAAGCATGTTTCAACACAGTCCAAAGTTTATTATGCCTCGCTATACATGCATAATACTCTACACTGTGATAAAATGAAGCACCTTTATGAAAGAATGCGACAGACACACGGCATGATGTTTCATTACACTGCACTACATCTGTAGCATTTCCCAGCAACTAATTGAACGACTAGAATCACGAGATGTTCAGTCAACTGCAATAAAATCAGTTTCAGCTGAATATTTTTCCCTCAAAGAGGGCACGATCGTCGTTAATTTTCTGTTTCTCGAGTGCGTTGAGGTTGGCAAGTTCCTTCTGTACAGCTCTGGTCATAGACTGGTCAAGTTGTGCAACTCGTTCAAAGTCACTGCGAGCTTCCTTCGGATTCCACGCACCTAGGTGAGCCTTGCCTCGCCGGTACAGAGCCTTCACATTGTCTGCAGCACAAACCACATCAAGTTGTGCAGATTTTAAAATAGAATTTATGCAAATTTTAGAATAGTTATTAACCAGTGCTACAGAATAAAATTAAAAGATTTAACAAGATATAGGCCACTGCTAATTCGTATTTAGCTGGCCTAATTTTCTGCAGTGCTACATTTAAACCTGACTGTGTTCTGAAATGTAAAAAACAGCATTGGGTTAATTCCAATCCAGTCAGTGTGTGAGAATTAATCATTCTTGCTTTAAAAAAATTAACCTGCATTGCCATTCGTAGTGCCATTTACTTTCGCCTGCTGTTTCTTATAGATAGACCAAAAAGAGAAGAAAGTTGGAAATACAACCATATTACTAAATATACATAAGTAAGTAACAGGTATAATTGTCAACTGATATGTACAAAAAAGATCTACTGAAAATTTCGACTGTGCTCCAAAGCAAGGTAAAAACCAATCCGAATACGACCCTTGTTTGGCTGAATCAGACTGCAGCCTTTGGTGACTGCCACAGCAGGTGTTTTAGGCCGATGTCTCCTTGCCTCCAAACAATTGACAGCACTGAATGAAAAATGTCAATTAATAATGATACGAACAAATTTCAGAGATGAAGCAAAATACAGTATGTGCTACCAGGATCTCGCTTGAGCACTTCAGTGGTGTGTTCAATGGCTGGATAGAAATCATTCAGAAGCAGCTGGCACTGGGCAAAATTGAGCAGAAACGGTATTTTCATCTGATCGAGCCTCACAAAGTCTTCGTCTCCCGGCTTCTCCCTACGTATCGCATTATCACATAAACATGAGTTCAGGATGTTCAGGATTTTACTGCCGTTTTCCGAATAAACCCAAGTTAGGCTACATTCACAATGACGTCCGTTTATGGTTTTACATGGGAAATGGCAGTAAAATCCAAGTAATCTATTCTTGTTTATCACATGGTTCCTACAACTCTGCAAAATTTATTTCCACCAACTTTCCGGGACAAAATGAATCGTTTTCCATGACTAATTTGTTCACATAAAATATTAATGTCTGTTTTCAATCGCTTGCAATCACACTAAAAACAACGGCAGCGGAACAAATTTAAAAGTGGAAATACAAATAATCTGCAAGCGATGCAGTCTGCGTACAACAGTTCCAAATTTTTTTCTGCATCTTTGTTAACTTTTGCACCCTGGTCCTTCTAAATTCCCTGAAGGAACCACGTTATCATCAAGCTGGCTGGTTTTGTTTTTCGTTTGCATATTCTGAACGGTGAACGTATTATGTATCTTGTGCTTGTGTTGGATCTGTCAACTTTACATTAAACAAATATATGACGATGATGATGCCAACAATTTTCTAAGCTCGGTATTTTTCTCTGTCTTACACATCAAAATCACACATCTATTTAGTAACAAAATATCAAAAATTAGAACACACAAAAGTTCGATCTCCAACAATTTATTCTGCTGATTGCTTGGGCCCAATACATATACGACAGACAATATTTAAACACAGTGTGATGAGCCACAAAGAAAGAAAGCAAGCTGCAGCAAAGTAACTTTGTGTCACAACATCAAAATTTCATCAGCATTAGTTTCTCCATTCCTTAATGCATTACCCAAGTAACGAATTCATCAACATGTTAATTGGACAGCTCACATAAAAGCCAAGAGCCACATTTTTGAAACTTTCCTAAGGCATTTTCCAAAGATCTTCCTACATCAGACGATCTAGGAAATCCAAAGAAGTTTTCTTTTCCAAATTTCGAAAACGTACATCCTGTGTCCATATCTTCTTTGAAAGATCTTCCAAACACATTTTCCAAAGAAGTTTCAAAAATCTGCATCCTTTCCTGATAAAAGAAGGCTTCCAAAGATCTTCCTAAGAGGTTTTGAAAATGTGGCAAAAAATCGATAACCAAGTAAACAAACTGGTATCAGACTAACCTAAGGCAGAGTTGGTCGAGCATGTCCAGTGCCTCGGCATACTTTGTAGCGGCTTGGTGATATTGCTGCTCGCTGTACAGACGATTGCCAGCCTCACGCAGCTTCGGCAAAGCTTCAAACTTCTCATCGTAGTCCATCGCCCATGACTCCTTGCTGTACTCACCCGGCAACGAAGCCGACAACAGCTCTACCAGACGAATGGCGTGTTATGACATGTTAAACATTTAGTAGATTCAAGTGTTGTATACCGTATATTTTCCATTCACACCTTCACTGTATTGTATACATATGCAGTGGTCAAATGTTGTTATCAAATGAATATAAATCACTATGATTGTACCATCATTCATGCTAGAATCAGCAAGACAACGGACCAAGTAATACATCAATCACAAAATGGGTATTGTAAACACAAACGCATGCCATTTTAATGGCCAGGTATCATTCCAAAGAAGGCAAAGACTATTACACATTCTAAATTTCCAATCCTTAACAGTCCTTTTTTCTGGGACAGTAAACAAAAAACCAAAAGTAGCAGTAGCAGTGGAAAAAAATACCAATAATGAACTCAAGCGGCTGAGGATTGTGAAGCAGTTTATCAAGGTCCTCATAGCCGAGACCATGCTCGTGAAGAGTCATTCCACAACAATGCTGTCGGTGCACCGGCTTCCCACCAGACTTACGAATGTCTCGTAAACTCTTTGCCACGACCGGGTATGAGCCAACAAGCTATAACAGTTGTGCATGTCATCTACTGCAAATCACTGCAGAGAAACAGCCATCATAATAATCAATTAAACTGAACAGGAACAGTTTATTCACAATGGCTATAGACAATATTAAGTCACCAGCTTGTTTAACTTGCCCATTTCTCCAGAATGACTCCAGGTTACACTATGCACACTAGCAAATTCTGTGAACTCTCGTAGCAATAGATGCACAACCAACAGTGTCAAGCACTGAAGGAATAAACAGCTAAGAACAAATGATCAATAACAAAATTTTATAACAGTAATACTACCATTCATCATCATGAATAGCATCACCATAACAATAAGACTTTGAAACAGGGAACTTCGTCAATCATATTCCGATGATGACGTTACACCATTGTTGGTGTTGCGTGGCCTATAACCTATTTCGAAGAACAGTGAAGAACGGTATAGGACAGCACAGTACAGCATACCGAAGCATCGACAATGTATGAAGCTACTTCATCCACTCGCATTGATTTCAGGCAAGTCTCCCAAACTTCCAGCTTAAACTTCTTTCCAAAGATGAGCTCCATTGGCTTCTGATCCTTGCGGTTGTCATCAATGACAGTTTGGTCATCATCACAGAGACGTGTCTGATAGCGAAATGTTACCTGCAGAGCAACACACACAGACACAACAGACTCACGTACACTAAGTCTGTGCCTGACTGACCCATTATTCCTAATTCTAAACCTAACACTACAAAATACTGGCCGAGTGGGGAAGGCGTACTCTGCGGAATGCAGATTGCAGAATGCAGAATTTCGAAAAGGTTTATTTTGTGGAATTTCACCTGCAAAAAATCTTTCCGGAATAAGGGGTATTTTGTGGAATTAAAATTGCAGAAAATGTTCTTGTTGTTGAGTTATGTCAATTGAATAAGTGTACAATTCTACAGAGCACTCAACCACCATGCTCACAAGCCTCATTGTGTCTTGCAGGAGGAGAGAGTAGGCTAATTTTCATCACTGTTTTGGTAAACCTACATTATCTTGATTTAGTATCAGTCTAATAAGTGACCCGCATTGAATAACTGTATTAGGTCTATATCAACTGGCATTTTAACGTGCCAAACGTGCAACGCAAAATGCAAGTAGTGTATGTTTGTCGTTGCGATGAACGGCTCTAATACAGTGTCTGCTCAGGTATAAGCCTAACTATCCACGAACTATTCACGACAGTGGCAATTGTCTTTGATCGTGTGATACAATGCAAGACTTTCTTAATTAGGCCTAGCTGAGCAAACGTATCGGTCGTCGCAGTGGCGGCAACCGTTTTGTGAGTAGGCCTATTTGAGCTGAATTCTTTAGCTGTTTTTGATCGTGCCTTAACGGTAGTCCATCAGGTGAAATATCGCAGTACTAGCCTTCTTAATGACCTAGGCTACTTGAGTTGACCTTGCATTCGTGTGTGACGTGCCGGCTTACGCTTGTGAGTTAACGGACTTCGAGGCATTTTAAATGTAAGCCAAAGCCTAGGAGAAGTTGATTATTTGATTTTATTTGAATTTTGCGGAATGCAAAAAAAATCTAAGGTGTAATTTGCGGAACGTTCCACAGGTGAAATTCCGTAAAATACTTTTTCAAATTTCCGCATTCCGCAATACACAATTCACATTCCGCAAAGTACACCTTCCAGGCTGAGTGCACGACAGGACATTTTAACACTAAACTGGTATTCCCTAATATTAAGTTACAGGTTAGATCATGAAGGAGTAAAAGCAAAATGAAATATGAGTAAATGTAGATGCAATGTACCAAATAATAATGTCAACTTCCAACACATAACGAACACCTACTCGTGTTCCGTCCGGATATTCGGGCAACTCTCTACGCGACGCATGTAAAACTCGCTTTTTGATTCCACAAGAAGGGTCGTCTCCGTGAATAATATTTGCCATTAAAGCGCTAGGTCCGCCTTAACCAATATATCGTAAAAATAAAGCGCTCCTGAATTAATCTACAGAAAAACGACAAAAAATGCACAAACTAACTCACATCAGCTGTTATTACATTACTGCCTGGATTATCGCTCACAACAAAAACAGCGTAGCAAAAAAAGCAAGTTTACAGTTTCAAAATAAAATGTGAAAAACATTAATGTGCAAAATAGAAGGTGAATGAATTAGTTAGTATCAATTATTAATAAACACTACGAATTCTTATTAATACGAACTGAACCGTATTTGAGTAGTAAATTATGTTAAGTAAATCCTTTTAAAACAATTTCACCGTATTCCCTGGTAGTCTAGTGGTTAGGATTCGGCGCTCTCACCGCCGCGGCCGGGGTTCGATTCCCCGTCAGGGAAAATTTTCTTCTTTAATAATTTTTTTTGTTTTGTTTTATTTACCTTACGTTGACTTACATGTCATTTATTTCACCCCACTAGTTTTAACAAGCAGATTATTCCACTTCTTTGTAATTTCATATACCTATATCTCTTGTCCACGCGTAGCCATGCCCCTATTGATACCGAAAAAGACTGAAAATTCTACGCTGTTGTTCACAAAAACACGAGATCTTCTTTCGTGTTTTTCTGAGCTCAAAATGCATCACAACCATGAGTAAATGTAGATGCAATGTACCAAATAATAATGTCAACTCTGCGGACATGTGCCAATTGGCCGGGGGAAGCTAACGCTTCCCAGATCCTCGTATGAAATATTCTCCCCTCGATACCTTCGGCGTCTTCACCTCGTGCGCCTTCGATCGGTGCTTCGCTTTTCATCGCAAATCTGCAGTTCTGTGTATCTTCAGAAATTCTATGCTACTAATAAGCTATACTAGGCCTATTACTAGGGCCCACTGACTGCAGTAGAGTCGACGACTAGACCTACTGCATGCCCAGAAACCGCGCCAGGGAGGCGCTAGAGGGTGCTTGACCCCCTTCCCCAGTCAGGAAAGGGCTGCCCTGTCGGGGAATTTGGACAGAAAGGGACGAAAAAATTACTACCAGTCAATGCTTGGTCCCAGACCCCGCTATAGGCTATATATAGGAGAGCTCATGACGTTTCTTTAAGTTGAGTGAGGGGCAGGCCCGTCGAGAGCCACAGCGTTACTCAGTGTTACTCAACTGATTTCGGCGCAATTCACTCTTGAAATGTGTCTCGGAGCCAAAAATCGCCAAAAATCCATTAAAACCCCTATTTTGGAGTTCAAGGTCATCCAAGATCATTGAATTCGGTGACAATCGAGAGCCAGTGTACGACTTCCTATTAATGATTAATAGTAACCTATCTCGCACCGTTATTGAGATACAGCGACTTATTTGCTAAAATCGCAAATTCTTCCTATACCCCCTCTCATTTTGCGCCCTCGTTCAGGGTGACTCCCTGCGAATTTATAAAAAGCTTTACGGTTCCTGAAACTATAGAGTATTCGAGGCAGCCGATGATGAAGATTTAGTAATCCTAGCTTGCACCGTTTTTGACTGATCCACCTGTGTGACGGACGAACAGACAGACAGACGGATGGACGGACGGACAGATAGAATTGCAATAGCTAAGAGGCACTAAAGCAGTCTACCTGCTTTGGCGCGTAAAAAAGTACGAGAGACAGAATAGAAAGTTGCGATTTTCTGACGGACAGGTGCAAATTTTCGACAGAAAGTCACACTAAACGTGCTCAAACTTTCAATCTCCTCAAATTTTCCTCAAATGAAAATATTAGCCCCAAATTTTGTTTTTTGCGCCAAGATTTTCTGACGCTTTGACTATTTGACCGGCTATCTGACCGGTCAAAACGAAAAATCGCAGTCGCCCCCGAATGACATTAAATATCCTACACTATACGCGCTACTGACTAAAATTCGCGTGAATATTATGGTGTACGATTCATGGCTTAGGGCCTAGGATTATAAAGGTTGAGGTTAGGGTTAGAATTTGAGTTAGGGTTAGCGTTTTCAAAAGACTTATGTGACAACAATGAACACCAAATGTTAGCGTACGATATCGGTGGTAGATTCGAGGTTCCATGCAGGCAAGCAAAAACTTGCCGAGTGGTAATTAATCCCTGATAGCCAAGCTGCTTGCTAGACTTGAGGTAACGACTGGCGGATCCGTGATACTGATACCGTATTTGCTACGGCTGAGGTCGTCAGTTGCTCGGCTGTCGCCGTCTCTGCGAACACGTACTTTTAGCCGGTACCCATGAACACCATTCGGTGCTTGTACGTACTGGTTAAGGCTGTTCAATGCGGTGACCGTTCAAATATCCGGCTCTCATAGCGCCGGATAATTTCGAGTCAAATTTTCTAGTCGGTTGCGCATGAAACATTGTCCCTATTTTCTACTTCACTCGACGTTTATAGCATTCGCGAAAATATCGGCGCTGATGCACCTTGACTTGGAAAATTTTCTGTGGGCACCCTCTGCTCACACTCCAATCCGGCTAGCCGTGTATTTCACGGCCGGCTTAAGATTTTCGCGGCTAGGTCTCGGCTAAGCCGCGGTTTCGCGGCGGCGGCGGCTTAGCAAAATTACGGCGGCTGGCGCCCGGCTAAGTCAGCGGCTTTAGGATCTACCTCTGCCTATATCAAGTTGCTAGGGCTCCATTGAAGAACTTTCCTCTCATGCAGACCCCCTTTACTGTCTTCTCGTTTTTTCTCTAATTGACATTCTGTGCCCACGGCATGCATGCTGAGCACATTTGAATGGAAGTTTGAACGCATCTTGTTTACTTTTCGTAGATTTTCACGAATCTTTGGCGCGAATGCATAGGCCCTAAGTTTAGGCCTAATTTACTTCCAAAGCCATAGGCGACCTATTAATGATAGCGGACTGAACTGCAGTCCGCGGGCTTATCATAATGCAGACCTAATGGCATGTTCTTCGGATAGCAACTTGTACGGTGAGAGCCTGTTTAATTCAGCGTGACGTTAGGCAGACATTAGCACTTTACCAGTGCCCCCGCCACTGCACTTTACACGTCAACTTATCTCGCTCATAATTTAGCAGCAACAACACCAGAGGTTGCAATGTGTTCGATATTTCCGCCTGCATGGTGATTTATCGCAATGCTAATCTTGCAACAGCAAACTGGTTCGAGGCTCTGGCCTCCAGGAAGGCTGACATTCAGGGTAAATGGAAAACGTGCCCCTCAACATTCTGTCAATAAAAAGTACCCTTTGAAGCAGAGCTCCGAGGTAGAATTCCACGTAATAACCAAAGGTTCACCAAAAAAACTGGGGGTTAAGCCCTCTCCCCAACAAATATCACACTTCCCTCCGCGGACACCTCTGGGAACAATAATAGGCCCCTATGTACAAGTCCAGTCCCATTTCCACACCACGCTCGATATTCCATGGGCGTTATCAGTGTCTGCAGTGTTGACTTGTCTTCAATTTGCCATTGGGTGCCCCTCAAAGTTTTGACCAAAGTTACGCCTACGCTACTGAACCGAATTACACTGGCCGTTATTTCTGTAACAACTAAATTTTTGATTGACGTCAAGTACTACAATAAATATTTTTACATTGTGACCAATCTAATGTACTCCTCGCGCACATTATTTTCTCCTGTATTCTTCTAAGTGCTTTTTCGTTTCTTTCAACTTGTATTAGTCTACAGACCCGGCGTCAATTTGAGACCGGACTAATATTATGCTAATAGTGACTGGCGTGGAGGTCGTTATTGGAAATTGTCTCCCCGTCTATCTCGCACCGTTATCAAAATATGGCGCCTCAAAGATAAAGACACCTTGACCTTTTGGGGTCAAGTGACATCATCGGTCACGTGACCATTCGACTCGCGGTGGTCGACTTCCTGTGGGTGGTCATTGTGACCATGTGTCTATTTGGCACCGTTATGGAGATATGGCCTTTTAAAGTTCTTTCAGGAAGGCTCTTTCAGGAACAGAGGTCGGTCGTCGGTCGGTCTTCAATATTACACTGATAGTGAACGTAGCGCGCGAGGAGTAAAAATGGAATATTTTAATGATGTCTTCCCTAGTTCAGTTCATTGGATCAAAAAAGCGCGTGTCCAATCCAAATATACAAAATGCACCAGAATGTACCAAGTATATTGTATCAAGTTTATCGGCGGCTCTTCCCAAGATCTCTGAAAAACAAAAAAACGAAAAGACAGAGAAGCATAAAAACGAAAAAGAAAGAATGGGAGAAACGAGACGAGACGGGACGGAGAGGGAGAAGAAAAAATGGGAAAAAGAATTTGTTCCCCTTGACAGAATCTTGGAAGTTAGAAACACCATTACTGTCAAAGTGAGCGAAAACGAATGTTAGACACGCGCACCCCAGACGGGCTCAGGGAGCCGAAGTCAAAGAGGCGTCGAACGTCAATTAAGATTTGGCGCGTGCGTATAGCTAGCGTAGAGATACGTACGGACGCAAACACACGTTATGGACGTCAAAGCCAGATCAGTCGGTCACAGAATCCGAGTCTCAAGTGCCTTCACGGCCATCGGCGCGACCTCCCCGACAGTTTTATCCTTCGTCTGTTTCATTTCTGACAAGCTTTCGCCATTCCGCGTATATATGCGCGTGCGGAAGCGAAGATAAAACTGCATAAATTATGTTCCAGTCGTTTCCGCCAACACTACTGCACGGAAGTATACAGACAACTTAAGTTAAGTCACGCGTCTGGTTTTCTACCAGACGGACGCGCGCATAGTGACGGGCAGTAGAGAAACAGTTAATAGACTTTGCGGTTATAATACTGCCTAGCACTGTCAATAATCAATATAGGCCTATGCACTGCTTTTTATTCGGTTCTTCTCACAGATATATGAGATAATCGTTTTTAATTAAAAAAAGATGCAGGTGCAAAGTGCCGAAATGATATGCGGCCGTCCGTCTAGTTGCCGAGCGACTCAAGCGTTGACAGTAACTAAAGTTATCGCCGTACAATCCAATCCACGATTGCGCGAAACATAATTTAGGTTATTTTCTTGATTTTTTGACGTCCAGTGCCTTGACTTTTTTATTCTTGGGTTTTTGAGCGAAAATGGCACATTGATTGTTCCTGTTCTTGGAACGTTCGCCCCAATTTTGGCTTTTCTGCGCATTTTGTTGTGGACAGACAAAGAGACCGACGGACGGACAAACGGGCAAGACGCGTAATGCGGCCTATAGAACGGCCGCATAACAACATTAATATCAGCTTGTGATAGTTTTCATGTAGCAATTTTTGTTTTCTGAGCACTTAAGTAGTAGAGAGACAGACTTCAAACATTTCTCTAGAATTTACAAACTTCGGTATATCGTATAGCACTGTTAAAAAGCTAATGTCTAGAGCTAGAGTAATGTGTGTAGAGTATAGGGCCTAACTACGCAGGCGGCACGTAGATGTCGACACGTTGTACACCTAGGCCTGCATTAACAAACTAACGATTTCTAACTATTTAAATCGACATCTTTGGCGAATCACTAAAGCACCGCCAGTGATTTGTCGACCAAACGAGATCCAAAACTCGAGGACAATTACCCTCGCAAAGTTGCAAACACTTGATTGGTAGTCGCCCCTGGTATAAACTCATTCATTTCATTGATGCTGGTAATTATAGCAGAATGCAGATGACCATTCGGTTATTATAGCGCGGAGTCTTCGCGAGTTTCTGGCGTCTGCTATCTTTTTTAGTTACCATAATGGCACTGACTATATATCCGGCAACCGGATGAATAGCCTGCGGGCTATTTATCCGCAGGCTATTTATCCGGTTAGACGAAAAACGAGGCTTCGCGAGGCTGCCGAGTCATAGATTCAATTACATTCGACAGGCGGCAGCACCAGCGTCGCACGGTAGAAATGGCGCTATGCACAATGCAGTAAAACTAGCTGGGCTAATATTATAGGGTTAGACTTAGGGTTAGGTTAAGCGTATATTTCAGAGATTTATATGACGACAGATGGACACCGAAACTTATAGGCTGTATAACACTGGTCATTAATTCGAGCGTACAGCAGGCAAGCATTGCACTTGCCGACTGGCGCTACCCGTGATTCCCTAGCTCCTAAGGTTGAGGTCGTCAGTTAGCCGGCTACCGTGCATGCATGATGTTTCAGATGAAGACCCCTTCGGATTGCTTCCCTCGCTAATCCGTTTGTTTAGACCTACTTGCCATAATTTTCATGATATACCTAAGCCAATTTTTTCCGAATTTTCGCTAAGTGAATTTTGTTGGCGGCTAAAGCCGGAAAATACAGATAGGCAATTTTTCCCTGCAAATTCGCTAGACGATATAGTGGAAGAAAAATTTGGCGCGGGCGCTTATAGACCTATGGCGTGGCAACTTGTATAGTCTATTTTAGGCTATAATCATATTCATTTCAGTTTTTCCAGCATTTTTACGCGCGAAAGCAGCTAATGCTTTCAGCGCGTCTTAGCCATCGCAATTCTGTCCGTCTGTCCGTCACACGGGTGGATCAGTCAAAAACGGTGCAAGATAGGATCACCAAATCTTCACCGTCGGCTGCCTGGAAGACTCTAGTTTCAGGAACCGTAAAGCTTTTCCATAAATTCGAAGGGGGTCACTCCTAACGAGAGCGCTAAATGAGAGGGGGTGGGCAAACTGCGATTTTTGGCCAATAAGTCACTGTATCTCAGTAACGGTACGAGATAGGGCCTAGTTTACTATTAATCACTAGTAGGAAGTCATGCACTAGCTCTCGATTGGCGCCGAATCCAATGACCTTGAATGACCGTGAACGCCAAAATAGGGGGTTTTGTGGATTTTTTGGCGATTTCGGGTTGCGACACAAGTCTATATCATTCACAAGGTGGCGTCACGCTACTATTGTAATGCGATCCAGATAGAGAATTTGGTATTTGTATATTAACTTAGCGTGAACATCCCAATTATCAGCTAAACTACTGAACCGGAACTGCTATAGGCTTTCGCGCGTCTCGTGAACAATAGCTCAAATTTCTTGTACGTCTTGCATGTTTACAGTAGATAGGCCTATACTGCAACAATACGACCGCAAAAAAACGAGTAAGTGCCACACGGGTCACTGTTTAGCTTAAGAATTGTTAGTGCAAAGCATAGCAATGACAGAACAAGCAAAATGCGCGTCGCATCTTTCGACGCAATTTGTTTATCGCATCATCTGCAACTGCAAACTCTGCAGCATCCACGGCAAACGACTCGCCATCGATCGCTCGTCGCGTCAACCGATAGCTGTGTCGAAACAAGTTCAAACAACACACCCGATTTATAACAGCATTCGTGACGTACGCACACAGAAGGAGGGCCAGTGCTACCCCATTTTGTTCATCTTTCCTTTGGTGTCGTTATTTGAGTCCTAGGCCTACTCTCAAAAATGCACTGCAATCAGTTTTTCCGTATGGATTTTGTTATTTATTCGTTATGACTTTCAACGTCTAGTACTCTTTCCATACCGTCTGTACACTTATTTGGACCCGTAGTGCATGAAACGTAAGCCCATGATTTTCATGCATTCATTACTTCATTAAACATTAACTGATTGTCGAAATTCTTTCACTGGCGTAAACTTGAAGTACACTGACCATCACGTCATAAACGGTTGTGAAACGTAGGCCTAACGGCTTTTTCAACCACTATGCCAGTGGTTACTTTGGTTCACAAGACAAAACTTGAGCTGCAACCTAATAAAACCTAAAATAGGGCTGTCCGAAATTCTGTGTAATTTATAGTCAGCATTCTAACAATTATTGTTATAATGCTGACTCTAGATTACGCAGCTACGCGTTTGCTGAATTTAAAAATAAGTCTATATTTAATGCAGCTGCGACAAAAACCTATGGGCAGACTTGATTGCATAGTTCGGAGAAGGTACACGTCGCTATAAACGCGGCCGTCCATCGGCTAACTGTCTTGGCGACGGCATGAAGGGTGCGTCTTAATTAGCACGCCGCTGTTTGGATAGCACCATCCTCAGGTGTATCTTATCCGGCGTGTGCGGACGCGAGACGCACAGATTGGGATAAACAGCAAGTGCCCGTTATCGCCTCGGATGAAAGACTATGGCGTAAACTACCCGGTAAAGACAGAGCTTGATGATGCGGACGAGATGCCAATGCAACGTCTTTTCCTGATCAGAGTTGGCCATATTATAGATCGTTTTATTCACCGCATGATCTGCGAAACAGCAGAAATGGAAAAAGTAATACAAATGAAGCAACTCAAGTATGAAATTATTTATATTGTACGTGGATACTCGTTGGCGACTGGCCAAATGGGGTAGAATTCAATTGGCAGCTATCGATGGCCCATCCTCCGAAACTACCAGCTAGATGCAAAAATCTCCCAGATATCTCTTACAAAAGCCGAGCTATAGCCCATTTTGTCCCAACTTTCGTTGCCATGGCAACCAGGTAGTGTCCGGGGTAAATTTTAATGGCACCGTTAGATTGACCGGCCCCGAAAACCATACCATAATACCAAAAATTATGACTTTCTCTTATACACAGCCGTAGTTATGACCGTTTAAAGAGTTGGTTAATTTTTCTCATAGGCGCCATTGTAATATTTTTAATTATTTGAATAAATACCTTTAATATTAATTTCAAACTTTTTAATCCCCAAAAGGCACATCCTTGCGTGAGACAGCGTCGTTTGAGTTATCGCGCGCAAAAATTGGGCCAGGAGTCTGACCTTTAGGTGTATTTTTGAAAATAGGTATATACCGTAAATAAAAATGTTTGCGTATATTTCACGCATTCGCGGAAAAGCCCCCTTCGGGGGGATTTGCATGAGATTTTGCACGACAGGTTCCCTCGCCGACATAATCAACCGTGCCAGTTTTTATCTCTATCAGGTCAGGGGTTTCCATTCTGTGAGGGTCAAATTTTTGGCTTTTCCATAGGAAAGAGAAGTCGCCGTTAACACAGAGCTGTTCAGCCTGTGATTTGTAGTCGACGTGCCATCTCATCTCTGTCGGGTAAGCCTATACTATAGCGAGCGGAAGCAAAGACACTTTAACTGAACGCTGCACTGGCCAGATACAATCTTCCCGAAGGCGATTCGACGGCGCCGCTGCCATTGCTGCTGCTGAGGCTGCTGTTTTGCCAAGGTGTCCAATAGCAACCATGGCGCCGCTCGTATCTAAACCAATAAACACTTCCTTCAAGTTTCTGGCTGGCTTTTCGCTGTCGCTCAGCCCAAAGAACTGCACGCACACTCTAAATCACAGATACTTACGGCAACTATGTAAAACTTAGTTGTCATCGCTCTTTTGACGCAACTAAATGAAATAGTGGTGTAAAGTATGTGCTTAGTTAACGCAGCCAAGTCCTTCGTTGCGGCTACGTAACTTAGTTGCAGCGACTAAGTTTCACTTAGTTGCGGCCACTGTATGTTTTAGTTGCCCACACTTACTTGACGCAACTAAGTGAATTAGTTGCGTCAAGTATTATTTAGGCACCACAACTATATGATGTCTAGCGACAACAGAACAGAGTTGTGGCAAACAAGTTGGTTTTGCCACGACTGAGTTCTATAATTAAGTTCACCAGACGAAATTAATTATAAAACTTTATGGTTAAAGAAGCCACAGCGACACACTAAATAGCCTAGTATGTAGGCCTATACACTGAAAAAGTAAAGTGCTAAAACGATAGCACTTTTAGAGTGCTACACTTGGTTTGACACTTAAAGAGCTGTTCGTAGCACTTAAAGTGCTGTAGTCGCAGCACTGGTCATAGCACTTTAAAAGTGCTAGCAAATTCAGTCTTGTAAAGTGCTGTGTTCCTTAGTGCTGATAATAATCTAAGATTAATTGCACCGTACACCATCAGAAGTTAACCAACAGACACTTAAAAACTCCATTCTGATATTGTACATATTATGTTGTCTTGTATCAAAGACATAAATTGTACAAACTTATTGAACTTGGTTATTAATATTATGACAATAGCTAAAAATGCTGGCTTTCACATAGGCCTACTCTTAATGTCATCTACATTCGCACAGTTATTTTTGTTTTCTTCGGTAATTCGTCATTTGTATTGGATAAGCTTAGAACTAAACGAACATGAGATGAGATGCTTGCTGATGTTGTCAGTTATACAGTGATAATAGCCTATAGGCCTGTGCGTTTCAGTCATGTCAACTTTGAGATGTAGGCCTAGCATTTCTTTGTATAATTGAATATGTTCACTGTAACCACGTATTATAAACTGTTGTTTTCTTGTTGTTGCAGTGATAAAAAAAGATGGGAAGCTTGACCAGATCGACATCTTGGACGCTATGCTTAGTCTGCTGCTGCATCTTTATCGACTCTGTGCTTCCACATCTACACCACCTCCTAGAGTGTGACTTTGTAGGCATACTGTTACACACTGTATAGGCCTGCAAAGCTGATTGTAATTTAATGTGTTTGTGCTGACTGTTGACCTTAAATGTGACTGGTTGGTTGATTATATTCTTACGTGTAAGGTTACGTTCGACTGTTGTCCTGATAGTTTGTTGACGAATAAAGATGTTTGTGTGCAATATGTTTTAAGATGTTTGTTTTTTAGACATGAACTGGATGGTTATTGGATGGGATGGTCCTGCTCTTCTTGTCGTAATAGCCAAGTTTTGCTGACTTTAAAGATAAGTCTTGCACTACAGTATGACAGGCCTACAGTACTCGGCTGCAAATTTCCAAACTTTAGTCTTAGACTAAATTCAGTGAAACTTCACCTCACCCACAGAGTCAAAATACTGGTAGTACGCCACACAAAATTAGCATTTTAACTATACTGTGGATATCCCAGAGTGCAATAGTTTTAACTAAAGATTGCCCCTGTGGCAAATGAGTAGATATTTGCTGTGAACTAATAAGTTAGCTACAACAATGACTTTCATAGTTATTGCAAGTGATACAGTTACTTATAGCAATTAATGCAGCATAGTTGCTGCAGTAATTCGCATAGTTGTGGCAACTATTCTAAACAACTAAGAACTTAGTTGTGGCTACTAAGTGCGTAGTTACTACAATTAATTCAGCGTATTTGTTGTAGCCATCCGCATAGTCGTGGCAACTGAAAACTTAGTTGCTGCTACTAAGTGCATACTTGCGGCAAGAAAGGAACTAAGTTATGGCAATTAACGCCACATAGTTGTTGTAGCCATGGACATAGTTGCGACAACTAAACTCCGGCAACTATAAAAATTAGGTGTCACAACTATGCACTAAGTGGGGTACTTTTTAACTAAGTTTTTTTAGTTACGACAACTAAGTTTTCAGTTGTAGCAACGTTTGTGAAATAAGAGTGCAGTACAGCGGCACGGCACTATCACGCAGAGTGGACAAGCTGAACAATGAACGCGCATGGTTTTATATGCAAATCCTCCCTGGAACATAATCTCCGTCAAACAGAACTGTGTCAGTCAAAAACAAGTTTCCTTTTTTGCAGTCTCACAGGAATAAAAACTTGCTCTATGACAACAGTGTAAGAAGTAGGCCTACACTAAGCGACGTGTTTTCGTTCGCGTGAGTCTGCGAGATGGTATCAGGCGACTTCTGCAGGCCATTTGCTTCTTCCAGGATGTTGTTGACGCAGCCTTACGTCACGATGTGAACATTTCACCAAGGACCGAAGGAAGTCTGATCAAATGAAGTCCTGTAGACGCTATATAGCAGCTATTATCGGTTTTCGCTGTGGACTTGCGATTGCGCGGCAGCGCTTAGCTAAACATTGATAAACTGATAACATCTCAGTAGAAAACTGTCTTACTTAGTTTCTGACGTTATTCTTGTTGATCACCCGCAGACTAAAGATGTGACTTGAATTGACTCAGCTCTATGTTCGGTTCGTTAATTGCTACTTCGCAAGTATAAATTCGCTTGGCTTGGAAATTGAAATCAGACTGCTCTTGAGTTGACAATACTGCACGATTTCTATGTTGGTAATATTTAACATTTTCATATAGTAGCTGTTTACAGAAAAATCAACAGATTTAAAGGTAGCATCAGATTAAGTAGTTGTGTGTATATATTGCGTTAATTTAGTTCGGTTAATCTACTCTCTGTCGATGCAGACAACTGACTGAACTGAGACGAGGAACAACAAGACGCTATAACGAAGACAAGAAGTAGCAGCTCTTCTGCTGCAGATCTCAGGTAGGCCTAACAAGGCGCATCAAAAAGAATTCTGTTGACTTGTGTCGACATTATCGACTTACGTTGTTTCTGTTAGCGACGTGGTTATTTCAACGCTGATAATATCTCGGCAGGAGCGATTCGAGACAAAAGCTTTCGCTTATCCTATCAAGCTTATCCCATCAACTGTTCAAATACTTTTACAGCTATGGGCCTACTGTAGTTTGCAAACGGAATTATCCTTATTTATATTCTGACGATTTTTCAAAAATTACATGGGCGATATAATTCCTAGTTACAATATAGACAAGTGGTTGCGTGGTTCTATAGCACGCTCGACGCTTGAAGCCAAAGAAGTGCAAATCTTTTGTCGTCTGGCGTGACGTATAACAAACGCATTTGTCGACATCTAGTTGTGTGCATGTATGTCGACTACAGAACCTGCTTGTTTAGATGTAGGCCTATATAGAATACACCTGCGTGTAGGGATGCGTCCATAGGACGCAGCTTAACCAAACAATCGGTGCAGATGATGGACAAAACTGATCAAACGAAAACAGCGCGTGCATGCGTGGGTGAGATTGGAAACAGAGAAATCGTCAAGTTACTTGCTGCAGACAGCAAAATAGATCAAGATCAAAGTCTGCAGCAGTAATGTCTTGTATTCGAACGGATACGCTGCGGTCTTTAGCTGGGAACGGTGTGAAGAGAATTGAAGACGACTACCGACGAATTTCGATCAAAAATTTTGAAAACTGAACACGTTTAGAATTGATCCACTTCCACTTGAGTCGCATTTCTTCGTCTTTCCAACCAAAAAGCGGGAGCCGCCACTGTCGACGAACGTCATATTTACGTCCTAATGATGACAGTGATGTCGACGATGATAAGGATGACAGACTGGAAATGTTTGATCAGTTTCTGCCGGGATGCAATCGCCGACTCTTGCGTAATTTTTCTCATAGGTAGGCCGACATAGTGTTCCCTAGTCGGCGCCACTATCGGAGGCCCGAGGACGGACCGAGTGACGGACAGTCGGCGACAGCGACGACCGACTTGCGACCGACCGACCGACCGACCGACCGACCGACCGACCGCGCCCCAGTGGCGGTTCTAGCCCTCAATATCTGGGGGCACGGCCCCATGGCGAGCGCGTTAGCGCGAGCCTATAACAGAGGTCTGGGGCAGAGCACCCAGCGGGGTCCAGGGGCAGAGCCCCTGGTGGAGGGTCAGGGGGCTTTGCCCACTGAAGCTGAAGCACTTTTAGTTTTTGGGCTATCATACGAAGCTGCAAATTTGCCCACTTTTCTAAAAATTTGGTAACGCAAAAAATAAGATATTTGTGTTATCTTTGCAAAAGTCATGGGTGGCCACAAAACTGGGGGAAGGAGGGAGGCTGGAGCAAAACTGGGGGCCTGTGCCCCCTCCCGGCCCGGGCCTAAAACCGCCACTGCCGCGCCCCGTCTGCCAGCTCGCCCGACGACGATTGACGATCCACCGACCGACGACACTAGCGATTAACGACATACTCACTACTCGCTGCTCGCTACCGGCGAAACCGAACCGCTGCGACATCTGCCCAGCACAATCACGACGTCCCTACGTCACGCTGTCGTCGCATTACGCCTAATTTTTAGCCGACCGACCGCAGACTGGCGCCGTAGTCTTCGACACCCGTACGGGTCACCGCGAGATAATTCCTGCTTTTATAGGGCCTACTCTGTGTGATGATAATTCTCATGGCCCACTGTTCAAGTATCCGCATGCATAGGCGCCGTTCTGTCAGCATGTAAGTGATTTGTACGCCGGCAGTACAGGGTCGCGTGAGCGGTCGACTCCAATCACAGCAGAGTGGAAGTGTTTCTAAACAGACGCGAAGCACTACTTGATACATTGACGCAGTTCAACACTGAAATCCTTCTCTCTATAGACTGGTCCGTCTTCGCGATCCACCCATGTATCGTTCAGCGCTGCACTTGACCAGATGAATCGCCACGACCATCGATCAATGCTTGTATGCACACTGCAGCCAGCATTATCTTGTATCAAATTATCCGGTATATCTGCTGCATATCTTATGTTCTCCGCGACGACTTTATTGACTGCTTTCAATCTGCAAGGCCTTGTTTTCTGCACTTCTCGAGGTTGTTTTCTTAATATTATGCCTGACGTAAACAGTCCTGCAGGACTTCATCTGTAGCTAGACACATTGAAGCTATGACGCCACTGCGGCCTTTTTTAAAACGATTTTGACGCTATCTGTACATCCATGGGTTTGTAAAAAAGTGAAATCTCTCCGAGCCACAAGGTCCTATAGGAATTATTCTACAATGGTATGTCTTTGTGTTGATGTTATACATTGTTATGTTCAGGCTGGTTTTTGCAATTCGTTGTAATCATATTGTTTGAAACTGACTATTGCACTTTTCTTTTTTCTTTTCTTTCTTTTTCTTTTCTTTTTTTATCTGTGGATATTGTATCATTGATTACTTACAGTTACTATGGGCGGCCAGCGTTGACGAGCGATTGCTTTTTTGGTAGCCCGCCTACATTGTCTAGTATTGTACGACAACATTGTATTTGTGATTTTGGCAATTAAATACTCTCTCTCTCCCTCTCTATAGGTAAGTTTAGCGCTATCTCCCATTTCCTTATAGACCTCAGGCAGACACCACTTGACACTGCAGAAACATGCACGGATACGGAGTTATGTTCATCGCGCGGTGTGCCTGGTTACGACCCATCTTTCGCTGATACTCATTGCGCCTATACATAAGGAGGGTTGGCCAGGCCGAGTTGACCTAGGTGGTTTGTTGCGCACCAAGACGGTATACTCGAGAACTGTCACCTATCTCAGTACCAACCTGATTTCATTCAGCGTACAGTAACTTTGTCGATGCGACCAACGATGCTACCAGCAGGGAGTATGGCCGCCTGGGTTTATGGCGGCCTAGTTTATTACTTCGTTGTAATCATCGTTATTTGTAGCCTATGCCTTATCGTGTTAGCTTCTACCAGGCTTCAAACTGCCTCACGTTTAGGCCTACACCAAGACAGCTAAGAAAAAGCAGTGGCGGCGACGTTATGAAGGCAGGGAGCCTTCGCCTCTAATTTAGGCCTAAATTGAATATCGATGTGAATATAACAAGCAATGCAGAGTTTGCAACACAAGGAAGATCACACTTGGCAAATGTTTTGGTCCCTACACATGTTATATGCTGGCGCTGTCCCCAGTATCGTCGAGGCGTCAATATGCTCAAATATATGTATTAAATTGCATGTGTGCGTGTCCTTTCATCAGTCATCAGTGATTTAATAAAGCCTTCTACAGTTTTTATTAACCACTCATTCATCAGACTTGTGTTGTGCTTTACAATAGCTGTGCAAATTAGGTCCTACACACACAGGCCTACGACGCCGCAGTTTCATAGCATAGGCAACGATGCCCAAATTCCAGTCATGCGAGCAGTCATTCAAGAAAACTTTACACCTTCATTATACGAGATGAGAAACTATTATGTTGCCCAAGCACTGCCATAATACATGATTCTGGCAAATTCTGCTACTCCTGGCAGTCAGAAGTGGTCCCGGAATGTTCAACAAATTGTTGTTGTGTGTATGTATTTTAATTGAAGCAGTTTTAGCGTAGAGACTGAAAACGATCAGACCGACGTTCGGTGCAGACGAGTATACGACTTCTTGTGACTTTTAGCAAACAGAAACAAAGCATACGGACTAAATACGATGACTAGTGCATGCATTGTACAATCAATATACAGTAACATCAACTGCGCAACGAAGCACATAACACAAGTCACAATACTGATACAACAACCATGCTTCGTGCACGTGCTCAAGAAATTATAGTTACACGATGACAACTGTCATGTCTTAAACTGATCTGGATAATTACTGTAATTATTACTCAGGAGGAAACTCCTGACTTTGCAAAATCGCTCTAAGATCTGAACGGCTTCTTCCCTGCATGGTTAAAACAGTGCACAAATTAGTCGTATACCGACAAGCTCTGAAGTTACGGTCATGCCATATTTCACACATATGGAGATGTATACCAATATACCACGTGATAATAAGAGATGATATTAATAAACTTAATATCTACAGTGTATATACAAACAGCATACAAATGAACTGTTACACGACTGTTTACGTTCACACGCCATCTCTATACACTGCATGCTGCTACAGCAACAAGGAATATCTTGGCGGCGAAAAGACTTGAACAGCAACATTGTAGACTGCAGCTGAAATCAAATCTTAAAGGGAGCTTCTTGAGCGTGCTTACATGAAGCAAATATGATCTGATACCCTGCACGGGGTGACGGGAAAGCATAGAAAAGACTGTTCCACAGTTTTGAGCTTCAGCTCACAATTAAGTCTCGAATACTGTAAAAATAGAGAGTGCACCGGTATCCGAAAAAAGACTTTTCCTTGTTCAATTTTTCGACGTTCACTTTATGTATGATTCTTGCGGAAATTAGTGTAATGATAGTAGTACACAATGGCGACGGCAGAGGCACGTAAATTGTATAACTTTTCTCAGCAGATGCAGCAGCATAAAGATGACCTAATCGAAAAAAATCAATTCTTGGGGCAGAACTTATATTTGGACCATAGATGTAAAAAACGTTCCAGAAAAAATAAAAAACGTAAAAAATGCGGCAAAAATAAAAAAAACGTTTAAAAGCGTTGATAAAAAACGTTAGCCTTAATTTGTTCTACTTCTTGCCTAAAAGCTAATGCTGTAATTGCAGTACAGCTAGAACTAAAGGAAGAGATAAAATTTTATTCAATTTCAATTCAACCGTGTAGTCATAAGAACACGTATCACTAGACTAAGTAAGTAAACTACCACAATAGCTTATTAATTCGTTTGTGTGGCTTTAAAAGCCCTTCTCGACGTTCTCGGTAGAATTTTCAAATTTTGATGAACGTTTCTTTAAAAAAATTTTTTTAAACGTTGACAAAATAAATAAACGTTAAAAAACGTAAAAAAACGTTTTTTACACCTATGATTTGGACATAATGACGCTCCCACAGACACCCTAGTGAGATGGGAACTTGGGAAGGAAATACTCCCTTTATATCCCCCACTCACTCGTCGCCTGCGGCGTATCAAATAGCCCCCACCCCCTCCCCCAAGGGCCAATACTGCGTATCGACGGCACTGGAGTTACCCTACTGACTGTAATATATACTGCACCTGAAGTGAAGATACTTGAATTAGAGTCACGACGATTAGTTAGGCTACGTTTTAGACGAGTCGACGTCCGTGACGTCATCGTCGTCGTGTGACGTCACGACGTGGCTCGATGACGTCACAGTGCGCGCTGCAGGCTTCATCACGTGATCGAGTCCGTTCACCATCTGCTCCATGTTCTTGAGTTGTTGCTCCGGAGTGTCGTCGTCACCCGGCCGGCCCGGGGAGACGGGCTCGTCGGCAGCCGGCGGTGAGTCTGTCGTGTCGGGGGCCGGGGGCGGTGTGGCGGCACGCGGCAGTGGGACGGGAGAACGCTCCGTGGCCCCTGGGCTGCTCGACTGCCTGCTGGCCGCACGACGCCGCTCGGCGCCCGGCGGGTACGGCGCAAAGCGTGATGACGAGGAGACAATCTGATGTCCCCGCGCAGGATGCCGCGGCGACGGACTGGCTGCCGGCGACACTGCGCCAGTGTCCGGCCCCGGCTGTAGAGCGCCCTGCACGGCGGCCGCCGACTGACCCAGTGCGGCCGCGGCAGCTAGGTAGCCCGGGTAGAGCCACGGGTGAGCGGCCAGCTGTCCGGCGGCGCTCAGCATCAACGCGGCGGGGTTGAGGTGAAGTCCTGCAGCTGCTGCTGCCGCCGCCACCAGTCCCGCAGACGTCAACTCTGCACCGGGCGCCGGGAATGCAAACCCCGCACCACCAGCGGCAGGGACATTGGCAGAAAGCGGTGTAGGCGGGGCGTGGAGAAACGGTGCTGCCGTGGTGAGACCGTCGATGACTGGGGGGTAGTGAGTCGGACGATGATGAGTGCTGAACGGTCCCGCCACCTGATGATGTTGTTGAGCAGCTGCTGCGGTAGCGGCCGAGTACAGTCCAGACTGGTAGAGATAGGACAACATCGACGACGTCGGCGCCGCGGGGCCGGGATGTGTGGGCGGCGCCGGGCCAAACGGACTGAGTCCTGCCTGCTGGACGACGGTGACGTTTGGAGGAGCCATGGCCCGGCGGCCCTCGTGTACTGCCTCGGTCGGTGATAACATCCGCCCGGCGCCAGTCACGCCGGCAGACAGGCGCTGAGGCGGCACACGGAACGACGACGACGACGTTGAGAAATGATCACGTGACGGCGTCAGAGGACCACGTGACGTCGTGGGCGGCGCGAACAGCGACGACCGATGAGCCGCGCCCACGCAGCGATGACGTAACTCAGCGCCCGGTGAAGTGCTTCCGGTGTCGCGCAGTCTGCTGTCCACGTGACCGGAAATACACAGCAGACGTCGCGTCATCTCGTCTCGCTCGTACGCTGCCGTCGGCGAATGTCGCTCTGCAACGACAAATACAAACAGAAATGGATATGCAAGTTCAAGATCAGCTCCGACTCTGAATTTTGTTGAAGGCTCAAAACTCATCTCTTCACAATGCACAATTTCTGAAAATCGTAGCAGACAGTTAATCTAGCATTAGTCATCGCTATTTTGTTGGCCACTTTAAAAATTCCGGTTGGCTGATAGCGAAAACTGTGGCTTTCTTTACTCTGCGAGATTAACTGTATGACACTTTGCATGTCGAAAATTTATGTGTCGTCTTAGTCATCGTCCATAAAAACTACGAAGACGATGGTAATAGTGACAAATACCTTGTGCGTTGTGTGAAGAGTATCGGTCGGCTGACGAAGGTGGCGACAGAGAGCTGTGCGACTTGGCGGAGTGGTACACCGCGGCGTGATGCATGCCGCCACGTTGCTGTGGAGAGCACGTGATGTGCCGTCTGCTGACGTCATCTTGATCGTCATGGCTGCTGACGTACAATACATACACATGCAATATACAATACGCACTGGATGATTGGCGGACAGGCTGCCAGTTTTATCCGGCCAACAACGCTAAATGCCCCGGTTTTTGAAACTGACGATAAACCTAGGAACAGTTATTCCAAAATCAGAGGATCTTCCGCTGGGTCTATCCTCAAAACTCGAGCATAAAAAATTATTTTTTTAACGAAACTGTAACGAGAGAATTGGAACAAATGTCCGGAAGTAACAGAGAGAATTAATCAAGTAAAGGAATAGCAGAGACTGCATGGACAGAAGTAACTAAAAAGAAGAGCAACGCCATGAGAACTTAAAATACAAAACTGAATTGAAACGAATAAAACTGTATAATAAAAAAAATCTGACAGCAGTATCTATGGAAATCCGTGAAGCTAAGTAAGAAGAAGCTGAAATTATACTACCTGAAGATGACTACCACAAAATAAGTTAAGTTCAAGTTAGTTTTCTTTTCTGTCAGGTGTCATGTTCTAGAAAAATTAGACAGGTCTATAGGCTAATAAGTGTAATAACAATAGGTAAATACTGCATTTTTACCTTGCAGTTTTTGTCAATCCGTCATTTTCAACATTCTGCATTTTCAGGTCCTGCATTTTCAGTCATTCCGCAGACAGCTCGGAGTGTGCCATGGCATGCAGATGTCTGTGGAGGGCGACATTTGGTTTAAAGTAATCGTCCGTATGTAGGAACTATTACATACCATCGTAAGTCGTTTATAGTGGTGGCTGGCGTATCGTCCTCGTCGACAACACATATATCGGCGCCGTCGTCGTCATCACTGTCACTCATGTCAGCGGCGCGCTCTGCTGCTGACCACGCCCCAGTACCTGCACCACTTACTGGCGCCACCTGCCGACTAGCGACGCTCAACTGCCGATGATGGTTGTCCGATGACGCTTTGTGCTGTGACGTCACGTGCTGCTGCTGCTGCTGCAGGCTCTGCAGCCGTCTGCACGCCGACATTATAGACTACGTTAGTTCCAACCGCCACGCTGCATTTCAAAGACCTTAGCCCATGCACGCAACGTTCTAGAGCAGGCCAAGCCAAGTGACTGCCGTATATACTGATGATTTTGTAGCTTCATTTAATGCTTCCACATCATGCGAATGACAACGAGGCTTAACTCGAATCCAGATCTAGCGACTCACGGCCGTGTTTTCACCTAAAGCGACGCGGCGCCTGAATGTGAAATTACAACAGTTCATAAATAGTCATTAGAGTCGTTTTCTGCATGGTTCTTAACTTGACAGTCAACTGAATCTATATAGAATTGATTAGAATAAATAACACATAAATATTACCGGAACGACTAACCAGCTAAATTTAAAAACCAATGTTCGTTTTTTAGGTTAGCTAATAAATTAATTAAGCAAAATAACAATAAACTAGCACAAATATCTAATTATATGATATAGGTCAACGTTATCTAAATTTGGATAGCGTTTGGCCGGGCCACTTCTGAGACAAAGTAGCATCTAAACGAAAAATAAAGTAACAGTCCAAAATCCTTACTTTTTTTCTCGCTTTCCGCCGCCGGAATCACGGAATCCTTTCGCAAACGGGTTATTATCAATCTTCAGCTGTGTAATCTACACAAAAATACACACATGCAAAAAATGTAGAGTTTAAATTTTTTTAAAATTATAAATTTTCCGTAATATTTAATTATTCAGCGCAGCGCAAAATACTGCGAGCATTAACCGCAGAAAAACACAGCATAGAATATATAAAAATGTGCATTATTCTCGAAAGTGTTACTCAATGCCTTCAGTAATTCTTCTTAATACTATAGAGCCACAACTACTAATTAGAAAACCAATGTCGGCCAAGCGCCGACATATTGTGCAGCTGTCCGCCTGATCTTTTACTGCGTCAGCTGAAAATCGGCAACCAGTTACTCTTGCCCTGGAAAAAAGTCCACACGAATTTTAGTTTTTCTATAGGGGGCTACAACTTTTCGTTTTCAAGCTAGGACTGAAAACCCGTACGGGCGGACGGGGGATGAACGGGCAAGACGCCTTGTGCGGATACCAAGAGTAAGACGGCTGAACAATAGGCTTAATATGGCATTTTAAAGCGCATTAAAAATCACCCCTCTATGTAACAACAAAGTAGGTACTCGTCGTGAAATAATGCAGAAGAGTGATTGTGAAAACTGCAACCTTTTCGTTCTGGTATGCGGTGACGGCGATAAACTCGGTTTCACGGAAGACGTAGGTACGAAACGTGCTGTAGGGCAGGTTTATGATGTCGGACGCACGGACGACGTGGAAGCGAGGCTGGTACTTCTGCATTGAATTCAGTATTGTCTGTACACACCAGACAGTCAGTCCAGACAATTAATCACACGTTGTACATCAATTCATTCATTCATTCATTCATTCATTTCTCTCTTTCAGCAGCCGCTTTTAAGCCGAAGTCACTGAAAACGTAAATATAAACTAAACGACAAGAAAAAGCTAACGAGAATGTTTGTTTTCTAATATACAGGCTTAGCCTAGGCTATCTTGAAAAAGTGGTTAAAACATGTTAAAGTGGCACTATGATGCAGGGAGTTCAAACCGAGGGCGCCGAGAACGAGATGGAGTGGATATGCCATCGAGGGGAGTGGTGCATGGAATGGGGGTATCCCTTGGGCCCCTCCTCTAAGTATAGGGGCCTATGACTAAGAAGTCCGGGGCGCGTCGCGAGCCCTCCCCCCAGCGAGGGCCCCGCCGAAAATGAATTTGGTGCATTGTATTTATCACAAAACCCTTCTGGAGAAAAGAAAATCTAATTTGTTTAGGCCTATCGATTAGTCTAGTACAAATAAACCTACAATCATGTACGATTGTGGGCTTAAGCATAGACTGACCCAGTGGAATTTGGCGTGTGTCTTGTTCATCCAATCAAACATTCCTTCGTGCAGCTGCAACGACAAAACAGTGACAAAACGTAACGGAGAAATTCCAGACCTCGAATGTGTCGGGGAATGCAACACACGTAGACCTATGCTACAGCGCCTCACAAAAACACCTGCTGGGTGAGAGAAGTGCTTTAGGCCTACGTACAGTGCACTTGTCATAGAGAGTTAGCTAACTGTAGATACAGTCGCCAGATGTCACCGCACGGCGAAATGACCGTTAAACAGACAGTGGCCAAACACGGCCAATGTATAGGCCTAAGCCTAACACAACGGTGACAACAGACCACTTCACTTGCCAGCGGCAGCCCAAAGATTAAACCACACTTAGCTTGCACTGCTACCGTTTTCACAGTTTTTGGCTGCAGTCGTGCGTCAAAAAGGCAATCTAAACGTGGTTTAATTACGACACCGCGCACTGTCTGGAGTAGTATAAGCTCGGACTGCATCCTTGCTTACCCACTCTAGCACTGCGGTATCTAGTAATTAGCCTAGATTTTGGCACTTCACTGAAACTGACTTGGTCACAGAAATAGCCTAATTCGTATTATTAAGGCCACGTTGAACCATCCATCATAATGCTGAGAGAAATGATGACGCGCACTCACAAATCCGTGTTTGTCGGAGATGTTGTTGGTTAGCTTGAGTTTGTGGAATGATATGACCTTGCTCATCCACTGTTCGCCAGTCAGCGGGGAGTCCGGGTGAATGTACATGCGCTTCGGCATCTCGGGGTCCGCCTTGCCGGAGACCATCCAGCGCGAGTTGTGGAACTTGTAGCGGCAGTCGTCCACTGCGACGATGTCGACGAGCATGATGTACTTGGCGCGCTTGTCAAGATCAGACACTTTGACCTTGAACGGCGGGAACATTCGCCTGCACCAACAACCGACCGACAACGACTAAACTTAGGCCTCATAAAGGTTAAAAGGTTAAAGGTACTGTATAACTCTTTATGGGAAACCTATCCAAAGCTACGGAGCGTCACCTGCCGTATGGGATCACACAGTGTTACCTGCCACCCGACACTGCAGGTGAACGCGCCCTGCCGTAACCACAGCCAGACAGACCGGTATTCGATTTACCTACCCCGGAGGGATGGAAGACTGAGTTGACCTAGTCGGCTGGTTACAGACCGAGACGTTTTACCATTACCAGCCCACAGACAATCACCCATCTAAGTACTAACCCGGCGTGAGGCCCGGCGTGAAGCAACTTCGTTGATCGGACACAACTCATTACCGCTACGCCACGGTTGTCGCCTAACATAGTACATTGCATTTAATTCGGCTATCGTAAGTAACACATTACGAAAGCAAAAAAAAAACAACATAAGCATACACACGATCACGAAAGTTATCATTAAAGAACCAAAATAGTATTTTTTACACAAAAATACTACAGATCTACGCGCGCATCCTTACGTTGCATAGGCCTGTAGATGGCTGCAGCAGCGACTGCGCGCAAATAACCACTGCAGTTATAGGCCGGGGTTTACTGTCGGCGCCAAGACCCTCGACAACTGGAAAAGTCGGCCCCGCATACAGGCGCCGCCGCGTTTGCTTGTTGAGTCTCGCGAAACTAGCACAAGTTCTAAACACGCCGCTTGCAGCGAACGCACACCTAGAATAATGCTCGGCGTCGGCTCCGTGATAGGTTAAACAAGAAAACCGAGCCCGAGGTTAAGCTGTCGCGATATGTACTCTATGGGCTAATACAGAATACACGTAATCACTGACAGTGACGGAGTAGCCTATCTGTTGTGACGGCGATATACGATGCACAAACAGCTGCGCCATACTACAGCAACTAAGCCAGCTCTATACACGGGGCTCTACGGACGAATCCAAAAACTTCAGACGGGATGAAGTAAGTCGCTAATCAGAGAATCGACGGAAGTATTTTGTCAGCGTATAGGCCCCCCTATACGCTCACAAGGCGCCTGGCGGAAAACTACCGAATAGTCTATGTTTGCTTCATGTCGTTAATGCCACGCAGCTAAAAATCGCAACAAAGCGAATGAGCTAAACGAAAGCAGGACCGAACCCCCCCCCCTATAACCGACAGTATTCTGTCATGTCCGAGTAATGTACGCAAGACTCTGTTCACAAACATCAAAACCAAGCATATTTTATTCGAAACGCAAAATAATAACACAAATAAATAATAAATGAATAAATAATAATTATGACAGTAGGATAGTGACAGTACAGAGTAACATTTGTCCGATGTTTCATCTACCACTGCCTCCTCCCCCTCCTACTCGACCAGTACTGAACATCTGATGACTTGCTGTACCGAGTGCAAAATAATACAGAAAAATTGGCGTAATAAACTGCAACAACATAAAATATCCATTTTAAGTAAAATATCCATTTTATGTGCACTGTATTTGGAAAGAGAATTCTACTGAAAAACCAGCTTGATGGTTTTTTGTCCGGTGGTCTTTTGTCCGTACACTGTAAGGAAACATGTATGAACGAGTCTATAGTTGCTAAGCAGCCGACAGTTACTGGTAAGCTAAAACCAAAGCAAATTACTGCGATCCCGACACTCTTCACTTTGATGTAGGCTATTACTTGCGCATTCTGCTTGCCGCTATTGCGGGGGAGCCAAAAACGAGCAGACTACTCAATACCGAGTTGTTTCTAGACGACAGCGTTATTTAAGTCAAGAGCCCTGGGCCTAATTGCTCGTGCTCGTCAGAGTAATTATCAGTCGGCCCAACTGCCGCAAGTGGGACGACATGAAAAATCGCATTCCTGAAAATTTAGTGCTCAGTTAATATTTTTTGGATAGTTCTTAGTTTTTCTTTATGTTTTAGTATTTCATTCTTATATCAGATCTATATGTCAAAAGTCGAAGACTGCAAACTGTGAAACGCTATTTATTGACATAGTTGTAACAACATTTCACATAATCAATACAATAACAGCATGGTTAATATAAAGCAATTTAAACATAAAAAATTTATCGACAAAAAATTTGTAAATTATGACGAAAACAGAAGCTTTAGTCTATCTGGGACACGTATTGCCGGTAGGCGGGGGGGGTTCCGTCCTAAGGGGAGATAGTGTCTTAGGGGGGTTTTGTCTTAGGGGTGGTCATGTCCAGACACCGAGCTAAACTCGCATCGCGTTCTGCGCCATGGAAATATTCTGCCATGCAGTCTTACATCACTTAACAGAAATATTGTGAAACTCCTATGTCTGATCTACTGCATGTCTAATCTGTTGGCTAAAGCACATGACGTTCTCTAATGTAATTTTATGTCGACAGAAAACTCGTGAAACTCCCTCTGGCCTCGCAGAAGAATAAGCTAGTTGTGTGAGTATACCGTAATTTCGTACAATTACAATGTCGTTATGGATTAAGGTTATGTGTCAACTGGCAGCTGCATCCAAACAATGCACATCTCATACTAAATTGTGGCAACAGCTCCAGTCGAAGCCGGCGAACTAAAGGTATGAAGTTACAGCTCGACGGCTGAAAGGTGTCGGGCAATTATTTCCTGTATGCTGTAGCCGGCGGGCGTTATTTTAACCGTTAATCCGTTCAAAAGTGTAGCCACCATTTACTGTGTGACATTCACGTCATTGTATCAAGTCTGTTTGGATGTGATTCGTTGTCAATCCTACCATTTACTAAATGAAAATATGCAATTCAGCCAGAACCAAATTATGCAGGCCTAATATTCATGATTGACCCGAAACATGCTCTCTGAACCCCATCTGAGTATGAAGAGTTATTTTTTATTTGTCTGTGCCACAATCACAGGGAAATGTCAAATAAATTGAAAGAATGGAATCTGCTCAATGCTCGTTATCAAACATTTTCATGAATCAAGGACATCGCACAATACCGCGCTGCAGTAGTGCAACTGAAATTACGCTGGAAAAGGTTAAGTGTAGTTCAAGAGGTTTTCTTTGTCATAATGCCAGCAACAGCCCGTTGGTTCAAATAACCTGCTGTTTCAATGGCTATTGGCAAAAGGATGTGTGTCGTTGACAAGACGAGTCTATATTGTTATTATTGTTATTTAATTGCTGATGCTATGCACTATGCATACTACAATTTGGTGTAAAATTTACTGAAAACCCTAGATATATTATTTAATTTCCAGCGCGGTACAAAGTGCATATATGATCGGACAAACAGTGTAAATTAACTTACTAAACTTACTGAAAAAAAAACAAAAATACGGATTCGGTTAAAACTAAATGTAATCTAAAATCATACAACCGTTTCTTACTTCATTCGCTGGTTATTTGTTTTTTGATTAGTCACATTTTTGGACTTAATTAGAATATAGTGACAATTATTGTTACAGATTTTTTTTTCATTTTTTACGTAAACCTAGTTTGATTTTTGCAATCGTCATGCAGAATATCAAGGCAGAATGGAAACAACACGAGCATATATTAATGCACTTGAAAGCAAAAAAATGTACAAAGCATGTGCGCACACTTATTTTAATAAGCAAAAATGTATTTCACTCCACACAAAAATGATGAATAATTCAAACGATATTAAGTTTGTAATGCATTTCAAATTTGTGTTAGGGCCTACATGATGCAAAAAACTTTTCAAAGTAATGTACTAGGCTGTTTTGCAGATCAATCATTCAACCATTATTCAACCATTGAACGCATGACCTCCCATATACAGGACAATAATCACGTGACGACTGCAATAAAATGACAATCCACACAGCCTTATTTCATCAAAGACGCTGACAGATAACCACACATTTTGTACAAAAAAAACAATTAATTCATTCGTACATCTGATAACGAAATCGGAAAGGATGCAAATGGTAGGCCTATTTGCTCAAAACAAACAAATTTCCTGACAGCAGCGGTATAGTGACCGACATTCGTTTAATTCTCTTTCAGATATACTGCAAGTCAGCAGCATCGTCCCGTGTATAGGCCTATGCCCAGATCAAATATGTCATATTATTTAATACAATAGCAATAGCAAACGACCACACAGACCGACCGCCAACGACATCTCAGCATGCAGCGAGCATCGACAGAACAAATCGCAAAGAGATTAATTATCATAATACCTGCCGGACTTGGTGATGACCATCTCTGTGCCGAGCTCATGGAAGCGTTCCCAGAGTTCTCGGGAGTCCAGCTCGACCTTGGGATCGTCGGCGGTAGACCCCGCGCCCGAGGACTCGTCATGTAGACCCGAGTGATCTGACGGGCTGCATGTCGCGGGCACGCCTCGTAGTGTGGAGCTTCCCGAGGACGTCGGACAGCGGGGTAACCCGGGGGGACCAGCGCCGGGTCCAATTCCGGGTCCAGCGCCTCCAGCCAGCGCGAGTACAGCTGGATCAGCTCCGGGCGGCGCCTGAGCGTGATGTGATGGATGTAGCGAATGATGATGATGACGATGATGATGAGAAAGTTTAAGTGGAGAGGCACAGAACCCTGGAGGCAGCGGCGGAGGGAGACCGGGCCCAGCACCGAGGTAAGACGCTGCCGCAGCGGCAGCAGCACCTGTTTCAGCTGGCTGCAGTCCGTGATGGTGATGTCCTCCTCCCAGCCCAGTCCCGGATAGTATCGAACTCACGCTGTAGTCGGTTGGCGGCGGACGTGCTGCAGCCAGCGACGGAAACAGAAAAGGGTTGAACGCGGCCGCCGACATGGCGGACGAAACACCGGAGGCGACGACGAACTCAGCGGCAGACGTCGACGACGACGACGACGGCGTGTCGCTAGTTCTTCCAGACGGAAGCTCGAAGATCATCACAACGACGCGACTGACGCAGCGAGTCCAGTTAGTGTCTGCCACTAGAACACTGTCGTAGCAGTTGTCGGCGGTCTCTCTACTATGTACAGTCCGCAGATGGTGTGAACTATCGGCGCAAACTTGCTAATACTACACCGACAACATTTTGTCGAGCGCGCTAACCGCAACTGAGCCATTGCCGGTTAACTGGCGTGTAGTGCTGGTGGTCCAGTCGGTAGGTCGGTGATGGACGCGCACCTTGGGATCTCAGCGCGTCGGCCAATCAGCACTCGGCGCTGTGCTGCGGACCTGGCGTCGTCCGCCAATTGCCAGCAAGTGCGCGCCGGTGATTGACAGCGCCCGGTCGCCCGGAACTGCCGGCGTCAGGCTGGCGCCTCCAGTGAGCGGCCGGCGGCGCCGTGGTCGAACGCACACACACATAATGTTACGCTTTCGACTCGCTGTCGACTCGCCGGTCGAGCGACGGGGCAATGGGGCATTAGATCGTCAGCACACATGCACACACAGAATGGCGACAGAGCGTCGCCGTCAACGTGTGTCGAACGGCTGAGCATGGCGCCGCCGAGACGGCCCAGGTGCTAGACTACAGTCACTAGATCTCAGTCACCGCGCCAACCAACGAAATTACCTGCAGACAGACGTGTTGAGTGGTCTATACATACAAGAGTTGGCGCAATTAGCAGTCAGTATAGCTAGCCAATAGCCATGTAGGCCTATAGCACGGTGTGAGCCGTTGCGGGAATTATGTCATAAGCTAGATGAGAACTGTCAACACCGTTCGTCCGCTCTTTGAAATAGCTTATTTCCATCGAGTGCAATTAACAAGTAGCTGCTCGGTGTTTAGGCTTTGTTCCGGAGACGCTGCATTCCATGCATATTAGGCTTATGTGATGTAGTGATTTAAAAGTTTCATTGAGTTCCGATCCAGAGAAGTAGCCTACGCAAACTACTGTTAAAATTGACAGTTAGGCTTATGAGCCTTGAGATTAGCGGGTGAGACGAGACTTTGTCATTTTCTTCTCGTCAGTTCGAAATAAATGCATGCGCGTGCAAAATGTAGGAAATAGGCCTATATGGATTGCCACAATGTATTTATTTAGTGCACGTTTCAGTGCTACAATGGCCCAAAAAATACAGAGACCATAAAACATGCTCGTTAGTGGTTAACGTGTTAATTTGTCGAGCAGGAATAAAAATTGCATGGAAACGGATATACTTTGTAATTGATGTTTAAGAATTAATAACTTCGCGAAGAAAAACACATTTTTCAACAAAATTTGGTGTTTATTTCACTGATTAATTGAGAATCAAGTCTACGAAATGTTATTTGGATCGGTTCAGATGTGACATTCCTTCTGTACATTGCCTATGGGGAGTTACTTTTTTCCGGGCACGGTGTATATTATCCACGACAGCGGCTTCATTTTGCTTGTGAATAAATAGCAGTATTTTAAGAGCGACGCCAATGCTACGACATGAATAGCGTGAGACGTTATACTGCATCATCATCATCATCAGCAGCAGCAGCAGCAGCAGTGACGCAGTGGCAGTTTTAGGCCCGGGCCAGGGGGCACAGCCTCCCCCCAGTTTTGCTCCATCCCCCCAGTTTCGTGGCCACCCATGATTTTTTTGCAAAAATAACACAATTTTTTTTATGTTTTTGCCTTTCCAAATTTTAGAAAAGCAGCCAAATTTGCAGCTTCCATTGAACGTTCAAAAATCAAAAGTGCTTCAGCGTCTGGCCCTGGACCCCGCTCGGGGCTCTGCCCCCAGACCCCTGTTATAGGCTCGCGCTACTGCGCTCGCCATCGGGCAGGGCCGTGCCCCCAGATATTGCGGGCTAGAACCGCTACTGCCGTGACGTCATCAAGGCTGCAGGCTGACGATAGTGCGGAGTGACGTCAGATGCGACGCATGCATGTCGCTTGCACGCTGCAGGTCAGTAGTCAATAGTCCGCAGTCAGTCTCAGCTCAGCCTCAGTTTGATGGTGTGTAGGACATTTCCCCCTGGACATGTTCCCCCGGACGTTCCCCCTTCCTATACTGTTACATGAGAATCGATCGAGCACTAGATAGTGGCATAATTTTCAATGTCAGCATGGTGAAAGAATGCAGCAAACATCAAATACTCTTGTGTTATCATTAATAGGCCTAAATAACACGTCAAACAAAGGGCAAGTCTCAAGAATTCTCAATTTTCAACTTCTAAAGAAACAGCTGCGGACGACGACGTCATAGTATATGGCACTCATAACACCAGTGTGTGCCACAGCAAAAAGAGCATAGGCGGATCCAGGAGTTGAAGTTGGGGAGGGAACCAAGGTCGAGCGCCGAAGGCGCAAAGCGAGTTGAGGCGCCGAAGACGCCAAGTGTGGTAGGGTGTGGGGAGGAGGTGTCCCCCTCCCCACAGGGGGAGGGTCTGGGTAGGGAGCAGTAGAAAATTTATTGAGATTATGGGGTCATCGGCGCCATGGCAGAATCACGGACAGTTGCATGGCACACTTTGCATCATTACTGCAGATTTGTCCGTCTATATTGATGGGAAACTTCATGTAAACTGCATGCATGCTTAAGCCCAAATTCCATTACGCCGACTTTCCCCGAAACTTCCCCCCCCGAGGACAGTGGGTTCTATCCCCACAAATCTGGAATAGGAATCGGGCGCAACTTTTCCCAGTTTTGGGTTAAGGTTCCCCCAATTTCTGACTCAAATTTTTTCTTCCATTTTGGGCTTCTTCCCCCTCTATGGAAAGATTTTTCTTAAGGGTGTAGATTGAAAATAGGGGGAAATAAAAAATAGGAGGCGAGTTTTGTTAAGGGTGTTGTTTGTCCAGTAAGAATAGGGGGAGTTTTGATCTACAACCTTATCAAAACTCCCCCTCTATTTTTCAGTGGGCGCATGCTGCGCCCACAAGGTATGGGAATAGAAGCCATTGAGTTGATTAGGGAAGTTTCGGCGTCGCAAAGTCGGCAAAGTCGGCGTGATGGAATTTGAGCTTTAGCTTGCATGATGCCTGGAAATGGCATTCGATTCGACGTTAGTTGACGTAAAGTCGCGTATTATACGGCACACTTGTCGAGCTTCCGTGATCCCGAGGAGAACGGACAAGGATATGCAACTGACGGTCACAGCTAAAGGGCGACCGTGCGCTGGCCAGCCACAGCCTACGCGCTAGCGAGGACTGGACTGACGGTCGATGTCTGCTTGGAGTCCGCCGGCGCCTCGTTCACAATGGCTTGCAATGCACACGATCAGATTTCATCGGCGCCGCAGCTTGGCGTGGCCCTGCCATGTAACACGTGCTCAATAGAGTCGCTCCCGACCATTAGCATATAGCAGATGGCCAGCCGGCCACCCGCCAGACCCATACCACACCACGACGAGACCTGTCCCTTCGTTCGCCTATACACGGGTCACTCACGCTGACAGAAACACTTGGACTGACTCGCGGTACGATTCTAATCGCCGACGACGGCTGCAGAAATAAGAACGACGACGTTGACTGAGAGACTGAGAGTGGGACAGACGATGTTCTGTAGTGGTGCAAAAAAGCAAATCCACACTGTGTCTCAAAAAAACGTCAGACTTTGTTATTTCTATATCTTCACGAAATGTTAACCAAAAATTCTTTCACTAGAACACTCTGTGGACAGTTGGCAATAAAGCGGTTATTGAATATCCCACCACACCTTAACTGTGTTGCTACACTACCTTGTAAAATGTAAAATATAAAAGAAAATGTAAGAAAAACTAGCAACAGGCAACAATCACATTGGTAAACGAACAAGACATTTCAGACTAAGATTGCAGTAAATGATCTGTATGATGCTACACTGTGTTAGAACCATCTCTATGAGTATTTGGCGTGTTGAAAAATACGTTTGTTTTTGGTCTTCCTGGCTTATTGGGCCTAGCAGTTCATCCACAGTGGTCCCGTTCTCTTCAGTTATGCACGCGTTTCGGTCTGCAGCTTCATGCCTTTGGTCGCTGCTTTGCGTTTCTTAAATCTTTTTAGTAAAATGCCAATTTCTTCCCTTTTGAAGTTTGTCTTCAAAAATTCCGTCAGTATCCTCTGCAAACTGTTTTCTTACAACTGATATAAATTTTTAATCACTGCTTTGCTTTTGTTGCTGAATGGCATGTTACAATGCTGGTATTTTGTCACCGCATTAACAACCATTATTTACAATAACATCATTTGTTTTTGTTTACAAACGCTAACCATGCATAATAAAAACTAAACATAATCTAATTTTCGTAAACAAAAATATAGTAAACAATTGTTTCAGAAGATAAGTTTTGGTGATTCTGATCATAGTAATTTTTGAATGTCTATATTTCACAAGGTAGTGTAGCAACACAGTTAAGGTGTAGGCCTAGTGAAATATTTAATAACTACTTAATTGCAAATTGTCCACAGAGTGTGCCGGTGAAAAATTTGGAAAATCGGTCAATATTTGGTGAAGATATGGACAATGACAAAGTGTGAGAGTTTTTATCGAGACACCGTGTAGGCCTATATATTCATGCTGCAGAAACTGAACCACTCAGCACAGGACCGAAGCAACTGACAGTTGACAAAGCAGGCGTCGGACGTCAACGCGCAATGAGCCCATGACTAATGATGATGATGATGATGATATCTTGCCGATGATTCGACGACACACAGTAGACGCAACGCAACGCAACGTACATAGAGAACACAAGAATTAGTACGTAACAAACGCAATGAACGTAAGAAAAGTATACGCAACGAACGCACCTGACGCCAGGCGGAAAACGCAAGCGGTCGTTGAGTCACCTGCGTTAGTTGCGCTGCGTACGCTGCGCGTTGTGTTGGATGAAAAGGACGCTTCAGGCAATTAGTATATCTAGCCATTAAAATTCTGGGTATAACTACGATCTTTAACGAATAAACTCAGCCTATACGAAAATGTTTATTCACCCTCAATGGCAAAAAAACAAAGTGCGTGAAATATCAAATACACATATCACGTGTAAACTCTAGATTAATCATAACTTAACTATAATCCGTAACACATAAAAAAGCCACTTCAAAGTCTGCAATTTTGCTATCACTAAAACACAATATGGCTGCTATCAAATTGTCTGCATGAGCGAATTAACTTAAACGTTGCAACTTGGAACGTGGCGCAATTCGCTAGCTGGTGCTATTCGCGGACCACGCTGCGCATGTCAAAGACGTCACACTGCTGCTGCGGTAGCAGCAGCCGTTGCTTGCTTCAGCAGCTGAAGTGTATCGCGCCAGCAGCATCATTCAATTGCATGTTCGACATCCTGTAGTCCGTTGCATGCGTGCATGAATTAACGTCTAAATCGGTGCTGACGACAACTGGGCTGCGCCGTTTATGCAATTGAGTCAAACGGCGCCAACAATGCATGGTTAGTCGCCGAGCCCGAGTCCTCGTGATATAATCCACTTCTCGCTGGCAACGAGAGTTCGCTCGAGAACACGCCATCAAGTCGATAAACGGCGCGTGTGAACAACGAAGACGCATGCGCGACCGGACGTTGATACGCAGCACAGCACACGATCGCGTGACGTCACCGCACCACGTGACCGCGTGACGACGCAAAATCGGTTACGTCCTGCCGCTCGTGACGTGTGATTGCGTTATACGCCGCGCACCGCATGCAGTGCATGGCATGCAGAGGCGACACTTTTCCACGTTACTCGCGAGGCAGCGAACGTTTCGCCAGTGCGCCATCAATGGCGGACAACACTGAGAAACAAAACGAGCTAGATCACATCGCAGCAAACGTGAATCTATAGATTGTAGCTTATTGATCGAGGTGCGAGAAATTTGCACAAAAAGTCGTTTGATTCGCGGTAGTTGACTGCTGCCTGGCCAAAGCGCCTATATTGCCATGCATTGCAGTTTGTTAATTGCCCAGATAATTGGCGGACTCGCGCCGCAATAACTCTACGTTGCCGTCGATCTCTCTGCTTTCCTGGAACCAAACGTCTGGCAGTGGCTCCTGCTTAGTTGACAACCGTCGTCAATCAGGCTTTCCGCGGTTGTCGGTCCACGGACGTGGAACGACCTGCAGGACGACGTGATGTCTGCCGAGTCGTTATCCACCTTCCGTCAGCGACTAAAAACTCACTTGTCCTCCAGATCTTGTTTTCTGATCATTTCCTGAACTCAACTCCATCTATTCATCTATAACCTCTCGCTATAGTGGACGTATAGCAGCACAGTTTGTATTACTTATATAGCCTATAGGCCACTTAAAATATCCTGGATTGAGTAACTGATTGATTGATTGATTAATTGACTATGACTGACCACCCAAGTCACTGTTTCGATAGGTAAGAGCTTACAGATAATGGCGCGGAGTTGCAAATACAACGCATGCAGAAAGACAAGCTGGAAGAGGGGACAATGAAAATAAAGTTCAGCAGCCCTTCGTCAGAAATCTCGTCGAAAAGAGCGTCTGAGACGGCGCTCGGCGAGCAGATGTCATGGACGCATCCGAGAAGCCGACAGCGGCGTGGTCGCGTTCTCTAGGGACGACCGAGGCACGTCACACACTGCAGTCGCTGCTAGAAGTCACGTGTCGACGCTCAGAGCTCCCTCTGGTGTCGTTTGACGGCGACTCGTCCTGCAGTCCGGCGACAGACTTAACGCAATTTGGACAGTTACCGGGCCGGCGAGGGCCGATCAGCTCCGCCAAGGACCACCGTCATTGATATATGCCCTGGCCGACCGACCACCCGCGCAGCGAGGCGCCGACTTAATGGCGAGTATGTAACAATTAGCGCAGACAAGTGCGTCGACGTGATGCCCGAGCGGGCCGAGTGTCGCAGACTCAACACGACGACACTGTCTCTGCACTCGGACACATCATGCGTCTTGCTCCACGTAACGCCAGCACCCCGCGACCATTTATCCTAGCACGATTCCATCACCGAGCCGCTGTAAAAACCGCATTAAACGCGGCAGTGAAAGCACCATCTAGCGTAGTACAGCAAATTTGTTTATATATATCCTAAACACGTGCCTGCCTGGACTTGTAAGTATGCTTTGACGTCGTAAAGGCGATATCGGCTGTAACTTATCCTAGACCTAAGCCTAAAACTCTTATGTTGAAGCAATTCGAAACGGAAATGCATACGTGCGGGCTTGTATAGCGACTAAGCCACATAGCCAATACGGTTACGAGGATATATATGCATTTTTACGCGCTATAGCAGAATGCTTCGCGCGTCTTAGCCATCGTCTAGGCGTCCGTCTGTCTGTCTGTCCGTCACACTCTGGCACTGTATCAAAACGGTCCAAGCTAAAATCACAAAATCTTCACCGTGGGCTGTCTCAAGGTCTCTAGTTTTTCACGACAAAATTTCGTGCCCCTGGGTGCGGGAGTTCTCTTGGAACTAGGGTGTCAAAGAGGAATACCCCCTCTAAAAGACGTTATTTTTTATCCCGTTGGCTTTTCTAGTGTGAAAACGGTTGCAGATAGGTACACACGTTTTGCTTATCATAACAAGCACTGGTGACAGGCTTTTTAGATTTATCAACATCGATGACCTTGAACGATCTTGAATCCCCCAAAAAGGAGTTTTTAGTAAATTTTTCGCAATTTTTTGATGCAGCGCACATTTCAACATTGAATTGCGACGAAATGGATGGAGATAGACGTAAACGTAGATTTCAGCAGTCCAAAGTCCCGACACCGTAGGTTCAAGGAAGCCGGCGCAGGCGGGTGTGAAAGACGAATCCCGGACAAAAAGCCACCGGACAAAAGGCCACTTGGATATTATAATTATTATTATTTATTCGACAGCTCAGGAAAAAAGTTATTGACTATTGAAACGCTGAACATTTTTATTACAGTCTATTACTTAGCCTATTGACTGTGAGCTAAAGCACAATACAGAATGCCTTAGAAATCACGTGACACAATGTAGGCGTCGGCAACGGCGTCCATTCGCCATGAAATTACAGACCGGAAGCGGAGCCGAGTACGTGCTCTCTGCTTATGCGCACAGCACGCCGTGACGCATTAACGCCACTATGTTGACCAACTGTCATCGCGACGAGTACCAGCGTGCAGATCTGACGTCATCAAGCGGGTTTCGTGCGTGCACTTAGCGAAACAACGCCCGCCACCGAGAGAGAGAGCACCGAACAATAAGCCCGAGAATGATAAAAAGAGTCGAGACGAAAGGACGTGCCCGCGTACGAGCCGAATGGACTGGTTTAAGTGTTTCGCTGCTGGACTGGAAAAGATTTTTTCCACGCGGAAGAAGATAATTAGAGAGCTGGATTGCGATAATTGATAACCTCAAGAAGGCTACGCGCTACGAGCAGCATTGAACAGCATAAGGGGGGGGGTTGCGTAACCCCGCGGACCTTATCTCCCTCGGGAAAAACCTGCAAAACACACAGACAAAACAGCGGCCTCTTCTCCATTAGCCATTACACGACAAGAGCAGGTTTAGTAATAAATAATTTTGGAAAATTGGTCTAAAATAATTACACCCAGGGGGAGGGAGTGCAGCAACTTCAAATAACGGTATAGCGAAGGTTTTTTCTTTCAAATCAAGTTTATTGTATCAATTTGGGGCAATGTTTTCCCTGTATGGCTATTAAGAATAAATAAACGCACCGAATTAATAAATTTTTCAATCATCTTTTCTCTGAAACTTAAGCATAACTTAACTTAAGATAGCAAATAACAAAAGAAAATTGTGTTCGGGTGATATTTAGCTGGCTAAGCTGAAGTTTGTGAGCGACAGTTAATGCAGACCAAGTAATATATGTAGCCTACTATTAGTCAAGTCATTTATATTATGAGTTCTTTTGACTTTGATTGTTGGCGTTTGAATTGCGTTGTTCGAAGATACATAAAATACTTCTTTTTGTCTGATCATTGGATGTGAGGCGTCATATCGGTGAAAGGCATTATATATATCTGTGCTACAGGGTGAGTTTTGTGCGTTGTCTACCTGCTGTGGCGGCGGCTGACCAGGTCCATTTCAAGGCCTACGCCAGATCTACCATGCATGGTCAGATAGTCGATGTCATAACGGATGAGTGGACTGTATCAAAGCGAACCACACGCATGCACGATTGCACGGTCGGTGTCGTGGAGTCGCGCGTCGTCCGCGATTTAATCCTACCGACCGCCCACTGCTGTGAGGACAAGCACGGCGACCAGCCATTGCGCCGCCGTGGCAGACTGCAAGCCAGGCCGTTTCTCGTCAATGAGAGGCTGCTGCTATACAGAGCACGAGCTGCGTCGCTACTGGCAACGCGTGACGTCAACGCGTGACGTCATGCCGCTAATCGGTGTTGTGTATGTGCGAACAAGCGTGCGCTGTATACGTGGGCCTATAATGTACGAAAATATATTAGTATTGGTATTGTGAGATAGATTTATATAATATCCAACTTTACAGAGAGAAATATTAACTGCATGCATTAAAGAACACTGTCTGTTTGTCTCTCTAGCTATCATCCTGTGATTATTTTCCGAGTTAGCTGAGCTTTGTTGGGCGTGTAGGCCTATTACAAGCGACGTGTTGAAAACTGCGATTTTTATATACTACGATTAAATAAAATAAATTTTATTTTTTTATATGGGAATTGAAAAGAATTCATTTGCTTCTAACTAATCTTGCTTAATTACTGGTGCTCGACTGTGTGTAGTCCTCAATTGCAGTAATTAAATATTAACACTAAGTGATCGACGCATAACGTGCCTGTTGAATGCTGAACTTGCTGTGATTAACTCATCAAATGGATAACCAATTGCTATGTCTAGCATCAAACTGCATGGGGCTAGTTTTAGGCTGATTCTTCGGCTTGCTAAGTGGACACGCGAGCTGTGTCTGGCAACAGAACAGAAAATACTGAATTGCTGATAAGCGGAGAAATCAGGACGAGTGATAGATCGGATTTTATAGCTGCATGCGTCTGCACGTATGAGAAGTCTTGTTGACTGCTAGATTGATGAGCCTATCCACGCCTGCTAATCGCAATCAGTCTATTTTTACGCGCGAGAGCTAGTATTTCGTGACAAAATTTCATGCAGCTGGGTAAAAGGAGTCCCCACAAACGAGGGGGCGAAAGAGGGGCACCCCTCCTAAAAAGACGTTATTCTACCGCTATTGGCTCGTCTAACGTGAAAATGATTGCAGATAGGCACAGACATGCTGCTTATCATAACAAGCAATGGCAACGAGCTTCTTAGAAATGTCAACATCGATGACTTTGAATGACCTTGAACCCCCAAAATAGAGGGTTTTGGTGAATTTTTCGCGATTTTGGGCTGCTACACGCATTTCAAGAATGAATTGCGCCGAAATGGCTGGAGATAAGACCAAGACAACTTGCGTATGAAATTATCAGCATTAAATGTAGATTTTAGCAGCCCAAGTTCGGACCCTCTAGATTCAAAGAGGCCTGCGCACGCGGGTGTCAAAGAGCGGTACCCTTCTAAAAAGTGGTTATTTTTCCGCTGTTGTCTTGTCTATAGCGTGAAAATGGTTGCAAATAGGCACAGACATGATGCTTATCATAACAAGCACTAGCGACGAGCTTCTTAGAAATGTTAGCATCGATGACTTTGAATGACCTTGAATCCTAAAAGTATTGATTTTAAGTTATTTTTGGCAATTTTTGGCTGCAAAAGAGTGAATTGCGACGAAATGAATAGAGATAGACCAAGATTACCTGCGAACAGGAACTGCCATATGCTCTTGCGCCTCTCATGAGCATTAGCTCAGATTTCTTGATATATGTCAACACCACGACAGCGTCTGCGTTTTTGCGTCACAGAGTCATGCAAACTTATAGATCTAATAATATTCATACTCTGTTATAATATTTATATTCATAATTTGACGTTTTACATTTTTCCTAAACAGAAAAAATAGCACTAATTGCAGTATTATTTTAAACGTAAATTAAAAATCGCGCAAAAAATTAAAGTTTACAAGTGATTGAAACGACGTTACCTCGTTGTTTCTTACTTAACAGAAATCATAAATACTAAATCTAACAGCATCCATAGTGTATCAGTGTGTGTGTATTCTCATAGTGTATTGTCTTTCTTTGTGTCATAACTTGACTGCGCTTTTTGACAAAATTACACGATGTCGTAGTTTTTTTCTCCATTCTCGTTTAGTTTGTTTTCGTTTCTAGCGACGTTATGTGCATGCGGTGAATCAAAGATGTTCAGTTCATAACGTCGACAATGACATCGTGCGTGGTTTTATTGCCATTACAACGCCTCCGTACGTCGTCGTATATTTGTCGTGACTGGCGCACGAGACGGTCGCGTGCGATCGGTCGTCGGTCGCTGTTGCCGTGTCAATCCGTCAGGCGGCGGCATCAGTTTCTTTGTCGGTCGACTCGCCGCCGAAGCAATTAGCCACCATTAAACGTCCCCGCGCCGGCGCCGAACAACTGCTTCAGTTACTGACTGCATGAAATCGAGTACACGTCGCATCACTATTCGTCACGGTCGTCGGCCGTGGGAGCGTCCAGAAACTCGTCTTAATCCCGCCCGATTTGCGTCTTGCGTGCCGCTAAATACCGCACGAGTTCACATTATTAATGGCAGAATGATAGACTTCAGACAGAAGCGCGTTTGGAAAGGCGAAGAGTGATGACATCGTCATCGAATAACAATCAATTACAAGCGCTGCCTGCCTTGTTACTTATGCAAGCCAATCAGCCTATAAGTAATGCATGCAAATAGGCCTACAGAGCGTATATACGTCACTGAAGTCCGTGATGGATGATGTAATAATCTGCTCATTCGGACTCTGCTGCAGTATCACGCTTCAATAATCAATCAATGTTTGTCTGAAAAAGTCTTTTTTGTCTGCGCGTCAAATATACCTGGAAGTTGGAGCGTCAAACGTAAAAAGTTTGCAGGCCAATTATAAATCGCCTGCGCAAACAACGACAGCGCAAGCTTTTCTGTATCGTATCATATGGCATCAGACTTGCAGCCAGAAAGTCAATTTCAAGGATGACAAGGATGACAAAATGCACTCATTAAGAGCACTATAAGATTACAGCTCCTATCAACTCGCACCCTGCCATTTGCTCGTAATTTAGAAATAACTGCACTGCAAACAATCACGCACGGAGCCGTGTGTGCTATTCGAGCATCATTAAATTTAAGACCAAGACTTCGGTCCACGCAGTGCCAAGGCCACAGTGTCAGTGAAACAGTTCAAGTGCGACATTATCGAGTCTGCTTTGTCGCACTTTATTGTCGTCGCGATTTTATGCGACAGTGTATAGGCCAATAAACAAATGGACTTAACACGAAACACGACACAGAAGCCTGTGACTGGCCTGCGGTCGTCGGACGGGTGCGAAAATTTACAAGTCATGTGCGTGCCCTAGGCGAGCTCTGAGGAGCCTCGTACTATCACCTCGTCTAGGCCGGAGGCACGACCGCTCAGCTAGCGATGCACTGCCGTCTGCGAGGCGAACCATTCTGTCAATAAATCCTCCCGCAGTACTTCAATTACTTAATTAATATGAGGATAATCGGTGAGGATCGATGACTCGATGACTGCGAATATCATCATCGTCGTCATAAAACTTGCAAAGTGTGCAGATAATAATGTAAAAAAACAAAGAGCAGGTCACGGTTAAAGTCCAGTGGTGGTATAACAAGAAACTCGGTTTTGTGCATCTATTTCAGCCTAAATTTCAGCGTTTCCTTACCCTATAATAGCGTTCATCGTTGACGTACAAACGTGCAAAGAGTAGATATGAAAATTCGAAAATTATATTCGCCCTAATCGCAGAAAAACGAAGCAAAAACAATTCTATAAACATGAAAAGCATAAAAGTCATTGTTACTGAGTCAACTTAACTAAGTGCAAACCAAAAAAACTAAAGTGCAGTGATTACATCATAATCATTGTAGGCCTATATTTAGCCTATCCTTGTTAGGAAGTCTGCCAACGGAGCAAATCATACATTTATACGCAAATTCGAATGACTGGATTCGAGATTTCTACGTCATTATTTTGTATCCCTTGATTTTATTGTGTTTATATTATTACAGTAGACTTAGGTAGTTAAAATTCTGTTGCCAATGATCATGTGACTGATTTTGTCATATAATTGTATATGTTTATTTTTATTTTTATTTTTTTTAATTATTTTGTTGCCTACCAGTGATGGTGAATAAAGATTTTCCAGTCAGCTATTAAAAGACTATAGTTTACATACTAAGCGCTCAAATTTGACAAAAAAGTATTTCACGTGGTCGTTTAACATTAAGGTGGTATAAACATCAGTCGTAAATTACATTTTTGTTTGAGCTCCGAAATAATTTGTACTTCAGCTAATTATTCGTGTAATCACTTTCTAAGCATAGCCCGACTTATATCACCAAGGTATCTTAACGTCACACCAGACAGACAGACAAACGGAGATAAGGAGGGACGGACAACACGCGGTAGCATTACCCGCTCAACGGTACCAGACACCCGCCTGGAAACAGATGAGACATTCTGCATAAAATCAAAGACACTTGTCACTTGCCATTAAATACTGAGCCGCTTTACTGCATACACGGTGAAAAGTCCTCTGTTTAATGAAGACAGTTCATGGGCATGAATTGAGGACATTCCAGGAATACGTTGCGTTCGTTTTCACAAATCTGTTAAGTCTGTGCGGGGGGGGGCATTTGCCGAGTCAGATGATTTTCTTTGCGAAGGCGGAAACGGAGCTTGCGAGCGCTGACAAACACTGCACAGACGAAATGCGCTCGCATCACATGCATGGAACAACTATCCAGGAACGACTTTTTTCAGTACGGGGCGACTGTGTTCTCTCTTTCTATATTCCATATAGATTTGTCGACTTCGCCTGCAACGGTAAAAATGAACAACTTATCAGTTCACTCGCAGACGACGCGGCGCATCAACTCTGCAGCAAGACGACAGATTGCATTATCATCATCTGTGTATCATGCACGGCGATACATCCGGGATGGCGCCAGTCGCTAAATGGGCGCGACCGACGACGACGTGTTTTTGCAAGGTGCGCGTGACGTCACGAGTGGAATATGGGATGGCTCGATTGCACGGTGAGCGACAGTCTTGTATATACGGACTGTGGAAGCGTCTGTGCACGCTGATCCGCAACGATTAGAAGATAGGTATCAGGTGACAGGCATAAGCACCCCACCCGAAAAACAGCCCTCTGGACATATGCCTCAAGTAAATGTTTTAAGTAGAGCATGATAGTAGTTGAAATGGATAACGATATGTATATCTGTTGAACCCATCTTACATCAATACGGAGCGTCACCTGCCATGCATGAGATCATTTAGTGTTAACCTTCTATACCGAACACATGCAGATGATACACCGTTAACTGTATTCTGACTGTAAGCGGACGGAATGTTTTGGATCCGCCAACCACCGAGAAAAGATTAAGCTATTTTGGAGATTAAACTATTCCGGAAATCACGACTGAGAAGAAACCTTGAGCGGCTCGTGCAGAAACCAGACAGAGGACAGACAAGGCGATACCGGTCTGACGACAACAATTATTCAGCAACACCATCTAGGAAAAAAACGATCGAAATGAAGAAAAATGGCCTCGTCGCGTCACCGATCGGTAGCGACTACCGGCAATTATGCGTTTTTATTCACGCAAACTGACGACAGCGTGTGCGTGTGTCTGGTAGTTTATTGCAGAAATTCTTAGTACATTATCACACATAATTATAACTTTGCAACTTTGATAGCGCACGGTACACGTGACACGGCGAATTGAGTGATATAGGCCTAAAGATGTTAAGTTAAAGTGAAGGCCTAATCAAATCGAATCAATATGGTAGGTATAGCTGAAGTCAACGTTATGACGACAGTTGTGTCACCTGGCCTTCCAATTACTTCACTTTTCGCGTCACTTCAAAGTCGCAAAGTACAGCAGTCGTTATGGTGGGCCGACCGTACCGCCTATGCCCAAAGGCCATGAGACTAGTTCAAAATAGTGTCAAAGAATGCACCAAAACACGTCATTTTTACACGAAAAAAATCCAAAAAATTTCTGGGGAGGGGACATAGCCCTTTCCCCGGACCCCTTCCCGTGGGGAGGGGACATTCCTCCCATACTCCACCCGTCGAAAAAAATTTGGATTTTTTTCGTGTAAAAATGACGTGTTTTGGTGCATTTTTAGACACTATTTTGAGTAACTTAGTAGGCTCCTAGGGGACAGGTGCCCCAGTGTTCCCTATGGCTACGCCAGTGAACTATTGACAGCCTACAGGAACTCGTCATCGCCCTATCCAACGATATTGTCACCGACCTTCGTATCGTTTAGCTACAATACATGCGATATAAACAGGCAGACGACAGACAGACAACCTGTCGTCGGCCAAAAACCGACATATAGCATATAGCTTTATTATTCTTTACAGTGATGTGTATTGCATGAATTGTATAACATTTTTTCAGGGGGTCGCCCTTATTTTCTCTTAATTTGGCGCCCCCTTTCTTCTTGGCGACGCCACTGCCTATAGCGTTACAGTGACGATTTACCACACAGCAGCACCACGAGACGAGACTTGTGCGTGTGTCGCAGGCGGGCCTGGACGATTACCGCAATTATACACCTGATCATCCGCCCACCTGCTGACGCCGCGGCTCCCGCCTCACTGGACACATTAATCAAGTCTCCAATAGACGACCTGCACCTAGACTTAAACTAGTCTCAACGAACGATTAACTGTTACAAAGCGCCGCCTAATTATTTCTGGCAGTTGAGTTAACGGCGGCGGCGGCGCTGGAAGAACTAGCGAAAGATGCACGTCGTCGGCGACCGACGCGGTTTGCGTGCAGGTAACCGCGCGACACGCGACTCGATTCGATTGCAGCGGAAAAATTAACTGTTATTACTCACCGAAACTACTGTGCCAAGTGAAAGCGCTCGCTACATAAAAATACACATGATGATAATTATACGCAAGCTATACGGTAGCCAAAAAGGAACAAGTTAAAGTCATAGCACGTTGTGTCTAACTGTCCAGAAGGCCGAAAGATGAGAAGGGCGCAGATCATTGAAGCATCCAGCCTTTAAGTGATTAACCAGTTTTATTCTCCGAATAAGCTTTTAGCTGTTCGTTTTCTGTTACTGTTTAGATTCTATTACCGATGCACTGGTCTTTTAATGTAATGTACGGTATGGGAC
>Ga0056128_1000057_pt1 | contig 60200 bp, 33 predicted proteins | sample WorMetLIZISLAND2_FD_71113 | JGI IMG/M metagenome (GOLD analysis project Ga0056128, IMG submission 71113) | Marine gutless worms symbiont microbial communities from Max Planck institute for Marine Microbiology, Germany - Olavius geniculatus... ... | reverse complement strand
CTGTGAGTTCCCCCAGCGGGGTCTGGGGCGGAGCCCCAGCCGAAATCGAATTTGGTGCATTTTAGCCATAAAATATAACATCTGGTGGCAATAATTTTAATAATTTTCCTGATAAACGAACCTTATAATTAGCAGTTCAGCAAAGCATATAGAGTGCTTACTTATGCATAGGGGCTCAAGGGGAAGGGGGCAGCCGCACGCCTGCCCCTCCCCCCCTTGGATCCGCCACTGCGGTGAGGCACTTACATACGTGTAAACTTTCGCACCTACTAACAAACACTTCGGTATATTTTTTTAGGTTTCAGAGCCATTTTATGGCATCCTGTGTCGCTCTATTCCCTGCGTATTTTGTTTTATACTTGTCAGTCACATTCGGGCAAATAAATGATAACAACAATATTTTATTCACAATACATGAACTATATTTGGCATTTAAAGCAAGTCCGGAATTGCCACAGCAAGCTTTTCTTAATCGCAGACTCAAACTGCTCTTGCGACATCGCTTCTTAAAATAGCCTATTTGCGGCTCTTGCTGTCGAAGACTGAAGGCCGGAGACATTTTCATCTCATTTTGCAATTATCTCTGATATATCAACGCTGCGTTCGAGCATGGGTCACTAGAAAGATGCTCTAACGTCTGTTGGAGTTTGGCACACGGACGTCGCATAACAAACAATCATGGACACCGGTAATGTGAATATCAATGGCACTTGGTTAAAACTAAAAAACGCCGAAGTAAAGAATTAGACTGTTCGCCATCAAATTAACTGATGCTCGCCAGTCACTGAATACGACAGCTTACATATTTTGCAAATTACAAACTCCGCGCTATCGACGTTTTGGTTGTAGCATACTCCGGCTCGATGCTGCATTGATTTCAGTGTTAGCTTATTTCACTTGCTCATTTGTCTGCCCAGAAAGCGACCACCTTAAATCACATCTGTGGAACTGGCAAAGAAGACAGTGTAATATGCGGCCAGAATAATAAACCCCCCAAAAATTGAACCGGTAAATTAAAAGGAGGAGACGAGCAAGATCTCCTTATTACTACTGTTGGAGCTGTGGTCTCGTCTTGCTTGGACGTGTTCGTGTTGGTCACTCGCAGCCAAGCAATTGCCGTTGTCAATGACACGCAACACCCAGTAGCAGCAGCAGCAGCAGTAGCAGTAGATTCGCCGCCAGAGGCAGGGGGACAAAATTACTGCTCCCCCAAAAATATCCTTTTGGAAAATAAGCTGCATGTTGAAAATGCGTCTGAAAGTATAGACCTATAAGTTGAATGTTGATTTGTACTTAAGTGCACTTTAAAGTCCGGCTTCTTTTTTCGAACATATGTGACGAATGGCTAAATTTTGCATTGTTATCGATCCTATACAAACGGTGTGATAATTCAAAGTGAAATCTTTCTATACTTTTAAGTGTTGATTTTGCTGTTAAAAATTTGCAGATGTCCATCGAAAAATTGCAATTATTTTCTCCCCCCCAACTTTTTGAACGCATGACTCCGCTGAGCATAACACTTTGCGCACGTAGGCCCATGCAAGTACAGACAAGGCTTTGTTACACAGCCAGGTCGACATGGTTTCCATGACAACGCATCACCGGCCGACTGGACTCAACTGCATGGACTGGATGTGACGACCGGGAAAAATAAAAAAACAGAGACGAGAGCAGCAGCAGCAACATCTACGGCAGATAGGCTGCAGAAACGAGGAGGCTATAGACATGGCATGCGAACTGGTTACACTCGTGTAGTCAATGTCAAGATGTCAACGCACGCCGCCCCTTTGACATGTCATCCAAAAGCTGCCACCTACTCCCATTAGCCTGTCTACGGCATAACGACGGGCGATGGCGACGACGTACAAGCGCGAAGCCGTAGTGTGCATGCTCGCTTAGTTTCAAGGAATTATCCGCAATAATCATTCTGCAAGGAGAAGCCAAACGCACTGCTAAATAATTATTCAACATTACTACGAGACGGCAAAAAAATTTACGCGGATGTTGTCGAAGAATTTTTAACAAAACCGTTATTGTTTACAGAAATACCATGAAAACAAAAATCCCAGCTGTCGCTAGAATAGCCGACCGTACTGTTGTCAGTGACCTTTAAGGTTAGCCAAGGTTGATGATTTTCGTGTCATTTGAAAGCTAATATGCGACTTTCTATTAATGATCAATAGCAACCTAGGCTTTACCTCGCACCGTTTAGCCACAATATCGGCCTTCGGATCATCCAAGGTCAATGATTTCCATCTAATTTGACAAAGCGTATGCCACTTTCTATCAGTGATTAATAGTCACCTAGGCCGTGTCTCTCACCGTTTCTGAGATATGGCCAGTTTTCCGTTGAAAAGCGCACATTTTTCTTACCCCTTTTCATTCAACCCCCAACTTGAAAATGTTTTCCTCTAAGTGAAAGACTAAAATTTTGCATGCCCAAGTTTAAGACACATAGCTAATTATTCGTGTAAAAAGTTTTCACTTATGCCCAACCCGTTAGCCACAGTACATCCGTTATAGACAGACAGGCGGACGACAACCATGACAATAATTCGACCGTTACTAAAATACGGTCGGCTAAAAACTTTAAAAAGCAAGAATACATGTGCAAATTCTATTGAACGAAGTGTCTATAAATGTTGTCGGTGTACATCAGACGTCTCACGCTTATAAGCCACGCCTACGAGGCTAGACAGCGTTCCTATAACTTGCCTTTCGTTAGACTTCCCATAACGACACCGCTGTGCACTGCTGCCACTTTATGATGATTAAGCTTTAGACTAACTAGTTCGTGTACTGCATTTTTATTTTCTATTCGTCTACACCGTGTCTAAAAATACAGCAAAATTGTTTTTGTCAGAACGTTTTCAAATTTTTCACAATAATTTTTAGAAATATAATAAACTTCTAAAAATAATTTCGCACAGTTTGCTTTGAGACACGGTGTATCTAGCGAATTCAGTGTCAGTGGCGTTGTTAGTAAATTTGTTCGTATATGTCATTTTGTGTTTCACTGACTTCAGTTATAACTCTTTTTCTTTGCTGTTTTACACTAAACTTATCTTTTAACAATTTTATGTTCACGACAAGCAGTGGCGGATTCAAGGGGGGAAGGGGGCGCCCCCCCTACTGACCGGATGCATCTTAAAACAAAGGAAAATTTTGCACCAAAATGAATGATTTTTGTATAAATTTTTCAAAAATTTTCTTAGATCCCACACTACCCTTCCGTCCCCCTATTCCAAACTTTTGGATCCGTCAGTGACAAGTGCATAATAATGTTGCCGTGTTTTGCTGTGCAAATTTCTACTAAAAAATGTTGTCATAAAATTAAGTATTCTGCATCATAATCTTTTTTATTGCACAACGTCTATTTGGTGTATACTTTGATAGCGCTATTTTGGCGATTCACCCTATAGATACAAACAGTTCTAATAAAATTCTGCATTCTAACATGGATCTCCAACAAAGCTCGCAATATATAGAAACGCCGTAGAGAATCCATTATCAAAAAAAAATATCAAAAAGTCAGAGTTTATTTCCAAATGAGTTTCCTGTACTGACCATAGCACATGTCGTAAACGTTAGATAGACGAGGCTGAAGACTGATATGAAGCTTCTACACTGCTGCTAGTGCTAGTGCATACACTGCCACAGTGCATGTAATTCAGCGGACTGCACTGCATGGTCGTTTCTAATAAAGCACCTGCTAAGCTGGACGGATCAGCGTTCAGCAACGCGACCGAATCAGAGCATGCCTGATGCCATGCTAATGAATCTGGATTATTGCCGCTTTGGCCAAGAAGGCGACTACTAAGCCCAGAATTGCCCTAAGTTGGCACCAAAGGCATTTTCTAATTCAAAACAGTCAACGAAAATGGAGACAGTGCAGATAAAAAAATATACCGAGCTTTGCAGTGGCGTCGCTTTAAAAAACAAAGAAGCCCAACAGTGGCTAAGGAAGACGCGCTACAGCTTATACAGTTCCTGTTGCAATGCTAACCTTCATGGTCATCTATGGTCAATGATTTTCATGTCGTTTAAAAGTCAATATGCCACTTCATATTAATGATCAATAGCAACCTTGGATCTCTCATGGTAACTATTCCGTTAAAAACGCATATTTTTCGTACCCGCTTACATTCAACTTTAAATTTTAAAATGTTTTCCTTGCACTAGATTGCTGAAATTTTGTATGCCTAGGTATAGGACACAGGGCTAATTATTTGTAAAAAAATTCTCCTACGACCCACCGTTTAGCCACAATAAATCCGTTACAGATGACGGACAGAGAGGCAGACGACAGACGAAACATCGTGTCATAGACGCCTACAGCATAGCTTTAGCACGTCAAAAACTGGCGAAATGCAACATGATGTGGTCGTTTCACTCGCTTGTCAGCATTCACCTTAGAAATTGAATCCAGTGACAACAGAATGCGAACAAATAAATGCGCGCAACAACTATTCGCTTCTGTTTACTGTGACAGACATCGTTAAGCAAAAGAAACAAAGAAATGTATGTAAAACGCCAAAGAGAGTTGTTGCATTTAATACAACCGTACAATAAGCTTGTAGGTATATGTGGCCCATCTGGAATAAAGAAGCCACGGATCCTACGAATGGACATCTGTTTGTACGCAGATGAGATTGCCAAACACGAACGTAAATTGAAGTCGTATCTCTTGAGAACTACCGGGAGACCAGAATGATTGACGTTTGAACTTTTGCGCCTTGTAAACGATTCCAAATGTCGACAACAAAACTTCTGCTCAGAAAAACTTAAATCTGATGCGCATTATTCCCATTGTTCTCCTATAATAAAATTAAATATTTCAAAACACACTCAAACTAACGTTGTGCTGTCCGTCGTATCGCACGATGTCGTGGGATTAAAATACCGATTTCCACTAAAGTGAACTGAACTAAACTGTCATCAGTTTACTGATCTACGTTTTAGAAAAACCTGTCGCGTATAGACTATCAGACGGCTAGAAGCCGAGTTTGGCGCAGTTGTTATGTGTCTGTGTGGGACTGCGTTACATCGCTGTAACTGTTAGACTTGTCCGCGTTGTAATCACGGACGACACGCGACATACGGTCGACACGCGGTCGGTCATACGACGTCCGTCGGATCTCTGACGACCGCAGACCACCGTCGACGTCACCGGACCACCCACGGCGATCAATACCGGTCACAGATGTTTGCTGCAGCTCGACGGCCCTACACTGTACGCGCTGCCGCCGCCAGCTCGTTTGTCTCGCCGCACTGACACTTCGTAATATCACGGCAGCCGAGTCGTCGCCGCACTGAGAATTTATTCATTTCTCATGTCAGCCTGGTACGCCGTGCACGTTCTAAGAGAGAGAGAGAGAGAGAAAAAAAACTTTCTGCTTCGTGGGCTACAAATCCGCTTCGAAGCTATACCGAGCAGTTGTGCGTATGTACCTCAATTCAAAGAAATTTGTTTCTTCACAAAGTATTCCCAGAACAAGCTATGATTTGCGATAACTTAGTCATCGATGCCTCGGTAACGCTTTGTTCTCGATTAACAAGATGCCACGGTTGCGCGGCATTACAGAATGAGCAAATTTTAGACACACTTACCATCCTCGACTTGGTACGCACCTAATCAGTCACCAGTTAAGCTCAGCCCCGTTTACTTTGGCACGGTAAATCAGTCGATCAATATTTCTATTTTGCCAATTTTAGCCACAAAGTAGAAAATGAACTAAATGAGCATCAGTCTTTTAAGTTGACTAGAAATCATAGAGACTGGTTGGCTTAGTATAAAAGTCTGCAATGGCTTTTAGCTAATCTACACCCAACACATGGTGAGCTGTCACAAAGTGTCTTTCTGTGAGCATAAAAGCTTCCGTCAGCAATGGTCCTGACAATAAATGTATCAAGTAGGCTAGCCGAAACATAATCTTTAAAAACATTTTCGACAATACATTTGTTCTGGCACACTCGATGTGTCAGTGACGTGTGCGGTCGATGGAATATAATTTCTACACGGACTGCGTCGGTCGGTCGAATAGATTGCTCAGGGATGGATGGACCGATGGACAGAGATTTTAGTAACTTAAACAAAAACGAAAACAAAAATTCTCATTTGTTTTCTTTTTTGAGAACGCGAACTAAAATTTTTAAATCAAAATAAAAATTACGGCAAGCAGAATGAACTATGGAATTTTAAAAAAAACAGTACTGTTGTAGAACTAAAATAAAACTAAAGCAATATGAAAATTTAAAAAAATATTTTCTTAGTAACTTTGTAATAACTAAAATTAAGTCATCTGACAAAACTAAAGCTGCATCAAAACTATAACTGGCATCTAGTAAATAACAAAAAAATTAAGCTAATGCTCACAAGACGCGCGAAAGTCTATAGCAGTTTCTGTTCGTAAACTGTCAGTCTATCGCCAGCCATTTCGTCGCAATTCATTATTAAAGTATGCGCTGCAGCCGAAGATCGCAAAAATCAATAAAACCCCTTATTTTGGAAGTTCAGGGTCTTTCATAGTCATCGATGTTGATACGAGTAAAAAGCTCGTCACTAGTGTTTGTTGTGATAGACAGCATGCCAATGGTGATCTGCAACCGTTTTCACTAAAGACTGGCCAACAACGGTAAAATAACGACTTTTACGGGGTAGGCCTACCGCTTTTTGATGCCCTCTTGCACAGGTTTCCTTGAACCTAAAAAAATCGAGACTTGGACTGTCGAAATCTACGTTCAATGCTGAAAATTTCATGTGCAGTTTGTCTTTGTCTATCTCAATTGATTTCGGTTCAATTCGCTCTTGAAATGTGTCTCGCAGCACGAAATCGCCAAAAAATTCATACACCCCCTATTTTGGCATTCAAGGTTATCCAAGGTCATTGATTTTGGTGAGAATCGAAAGCCAGTGTACGACTTCCTATTAGTGATCAATAGTAACCTAGGTCCTATCTCGCACCGTTTTTGAGATATGGCGACTTATTGACTGAAAAATCGCAAATTTTCCCTACCCCCACTCATTAACGCCCACGCTCGGGGTGACCCTTTTGATTTTATGGTAAAGCTTTATGGATCCTAAAACTAGAGTTTTTCAGCCAGCTGAAAGTGAAAATTTAGTGATCATATCTTGCACCGTTTTTGACTGATCCACTCGTGTGACGGACGGACAGACAGAATTGCGATGGCTAAGACGCGCTAAAGCGGTAGCTGCTTTCGGGCGTAAAACTAAAAGATAGTTTGGTAGCGCAGCAGTCAGAAGGTTGGACTTTCGATCGAGAGGTCGTGAGTTCAACTCATGTTCGTTTTCGAGCAGATTTTAATAACTTCTGACAAAAATATTTCTAACACAACTGGCCATCAAATGACCATTTCATTTCCCACCCCATCCAATGTTTGCTTTCGCACTACCTTAGGAAAACAGAACCAACGAAATATTGTATTTTTGTCTAAGGGAGCATTATTATTTAATCAAAATATGACATAAAACACATTTTTTACATTTCTGTCACCTGGACTGACAGTTTATCCAATTGTCCGTTTTACAACTGCCTACAGTAAAAATGTTTAAAGTGTCAGCCCATTACGTGACCACAGGCACAGAGATAGTTTCTCGTTTCGTTGACAGCAGTGTCAATAATGTTCTGCTTCAGACCAATCCACACTTCACCAGTCACTTTTTGAATTCATCAACATTCGTAAAGTCATTTGGTTGACAGAGTGCTGCATGACAGTTAGGCAGTGTAATTGACTAACTGTTCGGGGTCGCTGGTCCGAAGATATAAAATTTATTAAAGTTTTTGTTCATTTTAATGCACATATTGCTTGCTTTGGCTTTTCCAGTAGTGCAGAAGCAGACATTAAGTAAGGTGGGAACTACGTAACACAGTCGTTTGAAGGGCAGTTGTGTCAAAAATGTTTGCACCAAAAATTATTAAAATTTATAAATTTTTCTTCAAGTCAAACGATAATGTTGAGGATGCTTTTTGACGTATTTTTGTTCATTTCAACGCATATATCGTTAGTTCATTTTTTCCAAATAGTGCAGAAACAAACATTGGGTGAGGTAGTAAATTGACCAATCATTTGATGGCCAGTTGTGCCAGAAATATTTGTACCGAAAATTATTAAAATTGGTAGACATTTCTTTGAGCGACAATCGATAATGTTTGGGATGTTTTTTTCTGGACACGGTGTATAACCAACGCCAATGTCAACTCAGCCTTCTATCCCTCTGGGGTAGGTAAATCAAGTCTTGATCTGTCTGACTCGGTTAAAGCGGGCGCATTTACCTTTGCCGGGTGGCTGATGACGCTTTGTATCTTTCAGATGCATTAGCCTACCACTTAGAAGCTACAGACAACATTCAACCTTTTTAACCTTTACAAGTGAAATTAATTTGAGAGCTAAAATATCCGCGCCAATAGACTGCATGAGTCTCGTCGTGACTGATCGATTGCCCGTGGCCTTGCGCGCTGCATTGCAATAAGTCCGTGATACGCCGGTCGCTCGTCGTTGTAGCATCTCTTGCAATGCCTGCTGCTGAGACTGCAGCACGCAGCGTGACGTCACTATACACCGTGGGCCATTAAAAACGTGGCACTTTACTTCTGTCCATGTCTTCGCCAATTATTAACCGATTTTCAAAATTTTTTTACCAGAGTACTTAGCGGACAATTTGCAATAACGTGATGATTAAAAATCCTACCACACCATAAATGCGTTTTTACACTACCTTGTAAAATATAAATGTAAGAAAAACTAACGATAAGAACAAACATTCAGGTAAATGAAAAACACTTCAAACCAACATTGTAGTATTACTTTCGGCTGTGTTAGACCCACACAGTCTAAAGTCATACAGACCATTCACTGCAATGTAGGTCTGAGCTGTTTCTTCTTTTCATTTATTAAAATGTTTGTTTGTTATTATCGTTATACATTCATATTTAATTTATATTTCACAAGGTAGTGTAGAGACGCGTTTACGATGTGTATTGTAGAATATATAATTACCACATTATTGCAAATTGTCCGCAGAGTGTGCTACTGAAAAAAATTTGAAATTCGGTTACTAATTGGCGAAGATATGAACAAAAGTAAAGTGTCACGTTTTTATCGGCCCACCCTGTAGATCGAGCAGTCTATTCAGTCTCGAGTAGATCATTATCGACGTATTATCCCCAGCAGCAATAGTTTCTCATGCATCTTGGTCACCCGAAGTTTTTTCGTTTTATGTGTCTCGACGGTTCTACGTCTTTTTCAGCTGTTTTGTTTTGTAATGCTCGGCTAGTTTACGTATGGGCCTGATCGGCGTTACAACTATATCATGATGACGACGATCTATAGTAGCGGCGATAGCAGTAGTGAGACTGTTCAATATGTAAAACTATCATTAATCTCAGAATTAACAGTGGATGTTTACCGCACACAACGGCTCCTTTTGCCAACGTTTTTTTTAAATTGCTGGGCATCCTGGCTACGTTCTCCAAGTAAATGAAGCAATCAATGGCCAGATGCATAATATGATAATTTTTTAACGGATAGCATTTAATGTCATATGTGGGGTAAACACATATTCTTCATCTTTAGTACTGGGATAAATAGTATCTTACAATTTAATTTAACTGTAGATTGTACTATAATGGCGTTGTATGTATGGCGAAACTGTTTCTGTGAAAGTCAACAAGAAGTCAACAAGCGGGGGATGATAATCAACTTTGACGCCACAGCAAGGCAGAAGCAGCAGCTGCTGTGGTCACCATGCACTCAGATGCCGTGTAAAATGTCGCAGCTAATAAACCACGACACACCACGACGACGCGGCGTAACCTATTCTAATGACGTCACTGCAAACTGCGGAGCGCAGAGAATGCTGACGTCATGCATTACGAGTAGTGCACAGCCGACGACGTGCTCGTTAAAATTTCACGAGGCGCGCTGATGTGCCGCCGGTGACAGACTGAAAAAAGCGGAAGTCGGCGGACCGAGCTGAAGAAATGCAGTGCATTTGTGGCGACTAAGTGGGATTGCTATAGAGAAATCGTCGGCAGGCCAGACGACCGGTCTTCAACGATTGCTTCTATACGGTACCGATGTCGAAGGTTCTTCTCAAATGGCCGCAAATGTAGGAACTGATTCAACTGGAATGATATTGACAGACCAACAAGCTGCAAGCTACGATGTTGCTATCTAATTTGCTGAGAAGCTGAGCATCGTATTAAATGTTGTTGAATATTTTGGTCAGACTTTTTTCGTGACGACATCAAAAAACAGAGCTGTGGTGCACGACTGAAAGTATACACTGTGTCTCAAAAAACATCCCCGACATTTTCGACTGTAACTTTAAAAACAATTATCAAATTTTGATAATTTTTGGTACGAATATTTTTGACACAACTTGCCATCAAATGACCATTTAGTTTCCCACCTCACCCAATGTTTGTTTCTGCACTACCTGGGGAAAACACAACCAGTGAAATATCTCTTTTTTATCCAATGCGATATAATTGCTTAATTAACATAACGCGTAAAAACACATATTGTTCACATTTCTGACACTTTGGCTGACAATTCATAGAGTTTTTCATTTTCAACTGTTGCAGTAAAATTGCTCGAAGTGGTGGCTTACTATGCGAACACAGACAAGGAGATGCTTTTTCCAATTATTGACAGCAGTATCGATAAAGTTCTGCTCCAAACCAATCCAGGCTGTACCAGTCGCGTCGACTTCACAAACATTCCCAAACTTCATATGGTAGACACACTGCTGCATGACAGTCAAACCTTGTAATAGACCCGATGTTGGGCCTACAGATTAAAATAGATAGAATTTATCGACGTTTTTTTTTATTTTAACATGTATTATGCTTGGTCTGCTTTCCCAGGTAGTGCAGAAACAGACGTTGAGTCAAATGGGAATTAAAACACTTTTTGATGTGTCAGAAATATTTTTACCAAAAATTATCAAAATCTGCTAATCTTCCTTAAAGTTACGATCGACAATGTCGGGGATGTTTTTTTCAGGTTTGCTGTTTATTTTAACACATATTTCGCTTGATCTGCTTTCCCTAGGTAGTGCAGAAGCATACATTGGGTAAGGTGAGAAACTAAACAGTCGTTTGATGGCAAGTTGTGTCAGGAATATTCGTGCTAAAAATTATCAAAATTTAACAATTGGTTTTCAAGTTATAGTCAAAAATGTCAGGGATGTTTTTTGAGCCACAGTGTACATTAATTTAACGTGGCGATAGCAGAAGCAACGTTTAACGATGGCCTGAACAGTGGAATAAAATGCTTAACTTGTTCGAATACAGATTGTACAAAATATTGTTTTGCGAGACGCACGAGAATATGTGACACGTAAGCGGAGTCAGAATGCGGTATGAATAAAACGAAAGGTACAGGTGTGTGCCAAACTCGATGCTTTGCAGTTGTTTGACGATGCGAATATCAACGCTGAGCCATTCTCACTTTCATTTGCCATGTCACGATTTACAAAAAAAAATCTTCGTTAACCTGCGTAACGACTGAACATCACAATAGCTAGCGTCCGCGTTTTCAGGTCTGCCAATATTTTTTTTCAGTTAGTTTGGTCCGTCATTGTGTGATCCGTGAATATTGTCGGTTTTGCATTTTCAACGCGCCCACAGACAAACGCAATTGCTTGTACGTGAGAACATACATCTAACAACTGGTCGCCCGCCAGTTATAATTGACTTTTATTTCGCTCCTTGAAAAACGACTGCTAAGACGACCAGTAACACTACATCCTAATCTCCTGTTCTCGTGCTAATATGCTACTAACGAACACTTCTTGCGCCTTTTTAGTCCTCGGCGTTGACGTGGCCGTCGGTCAATAGTCTCAGGCAACGGTTACCGTGTGAAATGAAGACGTTGTAAAAGTGTCGTGCAAATATTTTAGTGTTTTATTTTACACATAACATCATCTCCTAAAAAAAGTACAAATATATATGCTAAAAATATTTAACAAATTTTGCCAAGTAAAGTCGCTTAATGTCTGAAAAACAGACCCCGTAGTTACGCATACCGTGTACAGTAAAATGTTGCATGCATAAACGTTTCAGCCGCTCCCCACCGCCAGTGGCAAAAAGCGTCTTTTATACGCGCCTCGAGAAACATTTCCAAAACGACAGCATTTTAATCGTGTGCTGCAAACTTATGTGACGAAGACGGCCATGCCAGTCGTACTGCAACGTGTAACGAGGGCCTCTGTCAATGTATTGTAGATAGAAAATCTACATTGGACTCGATTAGTACTGGAATGGATGACCGCTAAGCAAATTTGGTATGTAGCAAGCCATCTAGGTCTATACTCAGACCTCCATGAAACGGTAAAATGACTATCGGCTTTCGGGCACAAGAAAGGGCGATGGTGGATACCGATGCTATAGGTCGGCGACCGCTTAGCGCTGTTCTAAATTCATCAAAACATTGTCCTTGGTGTAACTGATATCAATATTATTCTCAATGTTTAAAAACGTCCCTAGCACCATCCCACGCCTTGCGTGCAAGCAATCAAAAGCAATGTTTGACAGCAACGCAAATTACGATCAGACGGACTTGGTACAAAAACTCAAGAACAAACACAAGCCTATTCTAAAAAATATCGCGTGTAGATAGACCTATACTTAAGCGGAAGAACTCGTGTCAGTGAGCGAGCCTACTGTATGTATACTCGGTGTGGGTATACTCACTCGAATCGCTCGTAATCGGGTGCACAGATGACGTTGCCGGCACCAGCACATCGCGGCGGAAAGTCAATGTAGGAAAGCTTGAACGCAGGTCGGCCGTGTATTGATGCCATGCTCCCGTTGGACGCCATTAGCTGCCCTCAGTGTGTAGTCTGCACAACATTATACATCTGACATCCTCTGCAAACGTCACGCGTTTACTGTACTGGACGCTGCTGCCGACCATAGTTCAACAATTCGCATTTTACGAATTTCCAGCGTTTAAAAAATTGCGAATTTTTACAAACAACAACACAGAACAAATTTTTAGTTTTCTTCACACTTCTTAGTTTAAACACATCGATATTTTTACTGGGTGTAGCTGCAAACAGAAATTTCAGTGATTTACGTATCATCAATCAAAAACTAATTTATGTAGACTATCCGCAATCTACTGTCCCAAGTTGGTGCATGTTAATTAGCCTACTCTGGGTACTGCACAACAGTTAATCTAATAAGCCTATAAACCCACAAAAAAACAAACAAAATTTTACGGATTTTACAAATTTATTTTTTTTATTACATTCGCAAATTTTAACGATTTTCAAAACCAAAAGTCACAAATTCTCGAACTACACTGCTAACTCTGCACTGCCAACCACACACCGACACGTATATACTCGTAGTCCGCAATCTTTCGAGTTTCGTACAGATCGGTTTAGAATCTATGATTCGCGTTACAAAAAAGGCTATACCCATGTAACTGAGCTGCGGACAGACAGACATGCATGCAGACAGAGTCGCACACACACGCTGTCTGACAAAAAGGGTCGCAGCGTTACGAGTCAACAAGGAGACACGGCGGTCTACAAATCTGCAAGCCGTTACTTATTGATATCGTTATTTTACAAGCGAACACCGCACCTGTCCGCTTCGTTTATCACAATTCGATTGGACGAGAAATCGGTTTAAATAAACGTGCCGTCGACCAACGAGAGCAAGGATTCCAGGCAACAAGCGCAGTCCGGTTGCTTCGTCCAAACGTAATCCCAGCGCAGCAGGCGCATGAAAGCGACTGCGCTCCTCCTGATTCCCGCAGGCGTTGCCAACATCCCTCATCATCAGACCCGTGAACCCGCCAGCGACAGACGTAATTTAGCCATCGCTCAGAGGACTTGTGCACAGTACGTGCAGTGCTGCCGGGTGATCACTGGTCAGTCTCAGAAAGACCAAAGACACGAGTTTTCTTTTAATATTTAGCAGGACTGTCAATAGTGCAATAAGTACTGATATTGCTAGTAGTGCAATACTGAATACTTTTAGCCGACCCTAGTTTAGTAAAGGTCGAGCAATTGGCATGAGTTGGCATTTTCAAATTGGGGGTTGAATGGACTGGGTAGGAAAAATGTGCGTTTTCCAACGAAAAACTGGCCATTTCTCGGCAACGGTGAAAGATAGGGCCTAGATTACTATTAACCACTAATAGGAAGTCACATATTGGCTTTCAAATTACCTGCAAATCATCGACCTTGGATAACCCTGAAGGTCAGTACTGCAACAGAAACTGTATAGGCTGTAGCGTGTTTTCCCGAACAAGGTGCTTTTATTGTAAGAAACATTTGCAAAACATGTGTCCGATATTCTTCTTGTTCGTTTATTCTTTAACTATTTATATCGCCTGACAAAATGACCACGTGCGATGTCTGTCATACTAGCGTTCATTGTAGCTTTCGAAACAGCGTTCCGTTAACATAGCGTGCATGGAACTGTGTCGCCTCTGACGTATCGCTTTCTCTCCGTGACTAAAATTCGGACGCTGGGCTTCGGATATAGGCGGTACGGTCGACTTTTCCTAGCAATAGCTGGGCTTCTTGTTTATAATTAATGTTGACAACTCTGGTCACTGCCGTCCAAAGAAAAAAATTCACAGAGTTTTATTTCATTTCATGCGTCATTTTATCCCACTTGGCCGCACAACACACCCGACATCGTAACGGGATCCGATGGCCTAATTTCCGGTCCATGCGGCCTCGTTTGTTGACATACCGTGCTGTACATTAATTGCGTAGCTGCAGACTCGGTTGATACGACTTGACCGTTATTGCTGCATCAAAACTGACCGTGTACGCGGCCCGGAAGGCCGTCTCGGTGTGTGCCCCAGCATGTTTACAGGACCATCTGTTGATCAAATTCTAGAAAACGGTCGTCCAGTGCGCGCACTAGAGTTTTTTTTAGTAAGCGCTACATGAATTGACACTTTACTTACTTGATTACGTACGTAGGTACTTACTTACGTACACGTACAATATCGATAAATACATTCACAGTTGCAGAAAAAACTGCATTAAAAACCCGCAGTAAATTCTACAAATTTTGAGAATTTTCGTTAAATGTGTTGCCTTGCGAAATTGGTAGCTCATCTGTACAACATTATATTTATGTCAGTGTCAAAGCCATAATAATTTACACGAAAACAAGCGTTAAGCGTTAATTTTGATATATGGCGATAAACCAACAAGCATTACGTTCTATTTGATAGATATGTGTAATGTATCTTTTTTGTAAGCAGCCAGACAACAGAAACGTATAAACCCAACAAAGTCAAAATGCACAGAGTTGGCAGATCATAAAAATGCATTTGCTCGACGGTTGAAATCGAGACGCGCGGCTGGTTAGGAAAGGACGAGCTCGCGCAGCGAGTGAAAGTCGCTTAGCAGTGCAGCTGACATCAACTGCGTTTCTGCTGCTGCTGCTGCGGCGGCGGCGGCGGCGCTTGGTCGGAGATGCAAACCTCAAAGGTGACATTATGACGGGGCACAGACGTGACCAAGCCTTACCGCAGCCAGCCCATGGACACTCACTCACTCACGCGCATAATGACCTGGCCATCTCTCATTACTTGTCGGTGCGGTCTTCAGCATCGCCGCAGGTCGTAGCCAGAAATTGCAAATCAACATAGCTTCTGATTGATCGTCGGCTCGAGTGCGATGTATATGCGCCGCGGACTGTCGGTGGCAAAACGCCCGCCCGCTGAAACCACTGTCTTTCATTTCCTGTAGAGATTCTAACGTTACCAGAGCTCGCTCAGCGGTCGGCATGTGGAGGGTTTTTGCTGTTTTGCCACACTATCGTTTAGAGTAAATCAAAGTAAATTTTAACAACCGCTGTGTAGCATTTAACTAAACACTGGTACAGGACTGTGTGTTGACTAATTTTAATATTTTTTTTCGAAATGTACGAACAAACCATATTTTATGCATATTTCTACCCATCGGCTGTAATTCGGTTCTGATTGTTTGTTCTAATTTATGCAAAATAAATGAATAAATAAATTACTATTTTACTGCAAACACGTGTCTATATGTCAGCACTTACAACAAGCAGTTTTCTTTAATTTACACAACTGCTTGTAAGTAAAATTCAACAGATAACTGTAATCTCTCGAATGAAGGTTTTTTATTTTATTATACGAAGTCATATATTTGTTGTTCAATTATCCTGCCGTTGTTAGATTTAGCCGAATGCCAAAATGTGATACCAAATATACGGCTCTAGAGTAATCATGCAGTATAAATATCTGCAACATACTATATGATTCACCATTACCAATCATATATTGACTGACAGAAATAAATGTCAACCTGTGAACAAACGTGCCCCAGAATTTCATTTTTCGAAAATACTTTTGTAATAATATAGTAACTGTAAGCAAATAATTACTGCCGCGACGGCGTCGTGTGAAATAAAAGTATATTATATTATCTAAAACTTGTTAATTAAGCATAATATGCACGACTTACCGGTTTATCAAACAGGATAATACGAGTACGAGGTATAGCAGCAACGCAAGCTAAAGAACGAAGTCTCTCAGACGCTGAAACAACTAACCACATAACTCAGTAGCCGTCGAGTTAGAGATGTCAATATATTCAGCTACGTCAACAGTGGAAATTCTGTCGCACGACATTACGGAATCGATGTGATTTCTAAACACGACGCGGCGGCGGCGGCGCCACCCACTGCGAACGAGTGAACTATTGAAAGAGCGGCGGCGACGCAGCACGTGGGTGGTCTTGCAATCACGTGCGTGCACTGCAGCGGTTAAGAAAGATCCGAGGCGACGATGACAACAACAACAACGACGACGACGACGACGACGACAACTGCTGCCGGCCGGTCGGTTGGCTTGTGATGGGCGTGTGTGTGTGGGCGTCACAAGACTACAATGTGCGTGTACCGTCACATTGCCAGCATCAGCTGCTGCAGCTGATGCTGCCGCCGCCGCTGCTGCTGCTGCTGCTGCTGCTGCTGCAGCTGGCTGTATCAGTCTTCCTCCGACTCTGCAATGTGACAGTCACACACCGGCTCGCCTGCTGTACGTGTGTCCGTCCGTTCGTCCGTCAGTCTGTCCGTCTGTCCGTCCGTACGGCCTCTTAACCCGTCGTGCATTTATAAACAAGCTCAGCCTCTTAACTAACTGCAGCATCTGCGCTGATGCTCGTCGTCGTTCGTCTTCGTAAACGATGAACCACCCACATGTGACCACAGCGTACAAAATGAAAATCTGTCTTATTTGGTGGTAGGATTCAATCCTCATGTTGCCGTAAATTTTTCGAATTCTAATGTGCTTATTCAAAATGACGTCTTAAAATATCGGACAATCAAAAATTTGTTATTGCTAATTTGAATCAGTTTGCTATTTTATGCTATTGTCGTATTGCCGAAATCTGAGCTAATGCTCATGAGATGCGCGAGAGCCTATAGCAGTTGCTGTTCGCTGGTAATCTTGGTCTATCTTCAATTCTCCACCCATTTCGTCGCAATTTACTCTTTTGCAACCAAAAAATCGCCAAAAAACTCTTAAAATTAATATTTTTAGGATTCAAGGTCATTCAAGGTTATCGATGTTGACATTCGTAAGAAGCTCGTCGTCAGCTCATCGTCGTTGCATATCTGCAATGCAATCATTTACACGCTAGACAAACAGAGGATAAATAACCACTTTTTAGAGAAGTACCGCTTTTGACACTCGCGTGCGAAGGTCTCCTTGAATTTAGAGGGTCCGGACTTAAACTGCTAAAATCTACATTGCGTGCTGAAAATTTCATGTTTAAATTATCTTGGTCTATCTCCAGCCGTTTTGGCGCAATTTACTCTTGAAATGGGTGTCGCAGCCCAAAATCGCGAAAAAAATTCACTAAAACCTATTTTGGGGGATTAAAGGTCATTCAAGGTCATCGATGTTGACATTTCTAAGAAGGTCGTCGCCGGTGCTTGTTGTGATAAGCAGCATGTCTGTGCTTATCTGCAACCATTTTCACGCTAGGCAAGCCAATAGCTGCAAAACAACGTTTTTAGCGATTACTTGCCTCACGTACGGCAAAAAATTTGGGTGTCTTAACATTTATAATTTTGTCGTCGTAATGTCTACCGGCGATTGAGGAGAAAGTCTTAATTCTAGTATAGGCTATGGATAATAAAACGGTTTGCAGATGCTCGAAATCGATCGAGTTCGACATTTTATTTACTGCCATGTATAAATACATGGCAGTAAACATTATACAGTATATTATACATGGCAGTATATTATACTGTACATCGGCGAATGCAATAGCGGTAGAATAACGTCTTTTTAGAAGGGTGTCCCTTTTTCGCCCCCTCGTTTGGGGTGACCCCCTTCACCCAGCAACATGAAATTTTGTCACAAAATACTATAGAGACTCTAGGCTATCATACGGTGAATCTCTAGCTTACATGGGCTCCGATCGGTACCGAAACGTGACGAACGGACAGACACCAGGACAGAATTACCCTAGCTAATACGCGCTATAGCTAGCTATGCTAGCTCTCGCGCGTAAAAACGGTAATTAAATTAATTTTAATTAATTTATATATAGTTCGATATTTTTTACGAAAGTAAACACGACAATGAATATTGGTCATATAAATTAAGTTGGCTAAATTAGAAAATTAACAGTTCAGCTTGTTTTAGTCACTTAATTTCACAATTAATTGCGCTAGAGTGCAGTGTGCGGAGCAAGGTTGCTCAGATATCACAAATGATTTGTGAATTATTCACATGCTGTGAACACGAAGTCCTACAGCGGATATGAACGCATCGACTTCAAGTGGCGCCTGCAGACGTTGAATCCGCATCACTAACGAACCACGCGAGATCGCTTTGATTTTACAATGTACACCGATGCGTCTTCGTCTCTCTGCCTGTCTGTCTGTCTTTCTGCCTCCATGTCTCTGTCTCTCTCTTTCTCTATTCGCCGTTTCTCGCTACGACGCAAACGCGCAGTCCTTCACTCCATAGACCTCGGTCCACTCAATCTTTGTTAATCTCTTCTCTCGGGAACTGCAAACTGCTGTAGCCATCACGCAAGCACCGCAGCCAATATACAGTGCAGTATACCTTCATCTGTGCGTGCGAGAACGCCCGCATGTACCTTTCTCAGCCTTCCTGCAGTGCTGATGTTTAATGCCCTCTCCAGGTCCTAAATTTTGTCGCCATTTTGCAACAACCCCTATTTGTCATTGTTACCATTCGTCATCATTAGCCTCCGGCAACGTAGCGGTGGCCTATAGCATAAATAATATGAAAGAACAAAACGGGAAAAACGAACACACGATTAACGCGTATAGCAAATCGCAACAATACAGAGAAATCAATAGCCTACAATATTATCAAAGCAACGTCGCAATGGTATATTGGTAGCACATCCGACTACAATGCGAAATGTTCTGCGCCAGTTTCTAGTTTTTTTTACCATAGAACGCGTTATTTGTGATCGACAAATGTATCACACTGGGTTTGACGACCGAGCTGCACTTTTACATGCTGGGGAGCTTAATACAGCGCTTTTATTTACTGCATCGTTAACATTTTACGGCGCTGAACAACAACGATGCACGGTGGTCCATAAAGAGCAGACGCAGACGATAAGTTTCGATGCTTCCTACAATTTGCTTTGTATATGCTGACGTTTGGTAAAATAGAACAACGCGTTTACAAATACGGCTCAGCCAGAATATACTGCAGAATGCAAAAAGTGCGTAGTAAATCTGTGTTTAAAGTCGACGTGTATTGCTACTAAAGCCGGACATGGTTGTTGTAAACGACCGCGAAGCCGTTTAAGAAGCGCTGCACGTAGACTGTAATTACTTACACCACATCTCTCTGTCTGCCTCTTTCTCAGTGGATGGGTGCTAAGAAAACGTCGCAGTTACCACCGAATTTTGCTTCGTAAGTCAGAAGAACTGCCAGAGCCAACGCCACTGGTCAACGCCATTTGGTCAGAGTTTCCGACTCGTTGGTGGTGGCGGCCGGTGACCTGGTCAAAAACTGGTAAAAGTCGGAGATCTAATTTTAACGCATAGACAAAAAGGAAGTAGTGGCAGAACGTGGACGTGAGCGTGACGATGGACGCGGCGCGGAAAATCGATGCCCGCCGCGCTATTGTGTTTGCTAATGAGGCGGGGATCGTAGGTCGGTCGCAGTGCTGTGAACACGCAGTCCGGTAATTCACCCGCCGTTTACCGGGTGGGCCCAAAAACTGACATTCTTTCTAACTACGTCAATATAATGCAGCATAAACTGGATATTGACAATATTAGCATTTACTATTAATTATCTACAGTTCCATTTTATGCTCGTCTATCTGAAAACATTTACGCAATTTCATCGGAACCGCAGTCTGCAGCGTTTCTCCACACGCAGATTGTGAATCAAACGGCGTCGTCGTAGGTTAATCCAACCGCTGTGACAAAATTACAATTATTCATTCGCATAAAAATGTACAGAACTCGATTGCATCGACAGGCAAAGAACGGCGACGTCGTTTAATAACAAGAAATTCCAGCCTTACAGCCTATACAGTTAATGATGCAGTATTGACCTTCAAGGCCATCCAAGTCTGATAATTTTCGTATCATTTAAAAGCCAGTATGCGACTTCCTATTATTGATCAATAACAATCTAGGCCATATCTCTCACCGTTTAGCCACAATACATTCGTTGCAGACGACGGACAGACAGACACACGACAACCCGTGCCATAGACTCTTTAAAGCATGGCTGTTGCGCGTCAAAAATGATACGTGAGTGAACCAAGATTGCAAATGTAATACATCTAGCAAAAGAAGGAACTCAAGTAGGCCTACGAAAAGGGCGTTATTTTTGGCCCACGATGCACAGCGTGACGTTAATGACGCGGCAGCAGCGGCTGAATCTCCCTCCGGCGTGTATGTCGCACGCAAGACCATGACCTCACCCGTCCGTTCGTTGTCCGGCGCGCGGCGCGAATTATGGATTGTCTCGAGGCGTCGGAATGCATACAAACTAGCCATCCGTTCCATCGCGAGTGCATGGCAGATGACAGCACCCACGACAGACACGAACGCTGCGGAGAGATCGCTGGACGGGGACAGTTCCACTCTCACGGGGACACTCACTGTCTGATCGACGCTGAACGCAAATGCAAAACGCTACATGCAACCGCGACGACGAACGAACTGGGCGTTCCAGCATTTCAATTATTTTACGTTATAAGCCAAAACTAACTTTTATAGTTACCGACACGTAGCCTGCAGGTTCATTTTCATCTCGTCGGCTCGTCCTTCTGTCTGTCTGTTCGTTTGTGCCGCAGTTAGACTGTTGGTTATCGGCAGTGTTTTGGCGTGTTTTGCTTCTTGTGAATAAAATAGAGTCTCACTAAATGCTTCGACGTCGCCGACGCTGTGCATTTTGATGGCTTATACATATAGCTTCCACTTTACCGCCACAGACAAACAACATACATACACGTAGGATAGTCGCTTTATCTGTTTCGGAAAATTTTTGATGAATGATGACGTTATTGTTAATAATTAAGCGACTTACGCCTGTCCGTTTTCCTGTCGTGTAGGCCTAAGTAACGTTGCGAAGTCTGCCAGTACTAGAAACAACCGAATTAATAATACAAACAATAATAATTTTAACGAAATATGGAGAAATACGAGAAATACACCGTAATTTGTAATTTATTTAAATAATTTCGAAAACCAAAGTTGCGTCACTTAGCGAATGACAACGACCATAATCAGTGATGAATTTTTAGTGGTGTCTTGAAGTATAAAAAGATCAGTAAAGACGATCGCATGCTGATTAAAGTTTGACACAATGTGTTAAACAAATCCTGACTCCCAGGGGACGTAAAATTTAAGAGGGGAATTGAATCTCCCAGCGAAAACGTATATTTGTTATATATGACGCACAAGGGGGACAGCACTGACCAGCGATTTCGCGTCTTACTAGACGAAAGCATACAGACAGACAGACAGAAAATATACAAAAAATTAATGAAGCAAGTGATACGCAGAAAGCAAACATCGAGGATACCAGCACTGCATTGGGCCTATACAGTGGCAGTCCTCGACTCATTTGCATTCACAAGGTGGCGCGTTTGTGTCGATGCTGCTGCAGCAGGCAGGAAGACTCGCTTGGCAATCATTCCATAGGCTACTAGACGAACGTATAGAGGCCTACACTCATATAAACTGATGTTTTCAAGTTATCTTCGCCTATCCGCTTTTGCGTGACATAAATGTATATAGGCCTACCTTGTAGTTGTTGCGAATACATATAAGTTTATTTTCACTTTGCAGTGTTTATGGTTGACGCAAACTGCTTCCAAGTTCTAATGCTTGCATGCTCGAGTCCCGAGTTGTTATAGGTCCTAAATCCACCTACACGCGGTTAAAGAGAAGATCACTACCATATTTGGCTCCGTAATGTATTTTTTAGCAAAAGCCAACAAAAGATTACAAAGCTAATCTCAACAAGCGAAAGTAGGTCCTATAATGTATACAGCGCACCTGATGTGAGTAGGCCTAATGTAGGCTTACTGATCAATCGTCGCCGCAAAAAAGTAGTTTTTTCTAATAGTGTGTTTTTGCAGACTAACATGTCAGCTTTCGGCGCACGCATTTACTACGCCTATCCATTTTACATGGCTTTGTGAAGAACTCCACTCTCAAGATTACTTAAGTTCACCCAAAAATGTGAAGCAGTTTATTGGCGATTTTTAAGTTATGAATCGCTTAATATTAAAAACGAAATTTGCAACAAAAGAATATACAGTTAGCCCATTTAATGCGGATTGAGCAAAAAATACTTGTAAAAGCTTGACTACAACTGAGTCCGTGTTTAATGTTTATTTAGCTTTAGGCTACGTGTATGTGTAATATTTAGGTGAAACTAACGTGTTTCAGCTAATGTAACTTACTACCAACGTTTACCTGCATTTTGCTGAGATATTTCAAACACAGTTCTTAATGCGTTTTGGCCAACCCTGTACATTTTGCACGTGAAAATCGATTGACATTCAGAGTTAATTTGGTCAAGAGAAGTTCCACTCACGTGGTTACTTAAATTAGCTTAGCTTCTTGTTAATTTAGGCCTCGTTGCCCAACTGCAACTAGTGTTCATATTTACGACAAAGGCTCAAGCTGTTTATGAAGCGCGTAATCTTCTGCCCGCGTGCACTTTACGCTCTATTCTCGACGAACTCGTTGGCAGTGCAATTGGCACGAGACGCAACGGGCGGGTTACATCATCACTCAGTCGCACTGCACGGCGTGCACCTGCAATTACCTGGCGAATGATACGCGCACTACAACGACGTGCGTGACGCGGCATTCCCGGCATGACATTAATTTTGCATCAGTCTTAAGTAGCTTTCCTGGCGTGGACGCGTTTGAGCAGAGGCTAGTGGGAAATATGAAGCGACGTTACTGCCCACAATTAGTCGATGGAGAGCGAAGCAAAAAAGACGACTAAACAGACTCTATGCACGTTTTATACGTCGTATACTAATCGTAGCATCTCCGCGCTTTTTCAATAGCACAAACTGACGAGCAATATCGACTATACTCGAGACCGTATTCAGTTAAGAATTGCGGTTATGAATGTGCGATGTAAAACAATAGTTTATGCTTTGAAGAGTATTCGTGACGGAACGACGCTGACAAAATGTTTTGTTCTTGGTTACTTAAGAAAAAATCGCAAACAACATAAAAGGGAGGGATATAAACGCTTTACCTCACAGTACGTCTTCACAACATGCGTGAATTTGCGATGTCGCAGTGTAATGAATGAAAGGAAGCAAAAATTGGCACGGGCTTGCGATTTTTATTCGGAGAAAATGTATCGTAATAACTAGGTCTATGTACGCTTTCGCACGGCGCGATGAATGTTACGAGGCAAAATGCGTTTCGTGCTGCATAGTCTATAGTATACTTTTTGCAAGCGTTTCTGCAGTAACAAGGAAAATCCGTGACGAGTTGCTCCGTGCATTACTGTTGTCATTTCGTCGCAGTCGCAGCAGCAGCGGCAATGTCGTCAGGTGTCAACGACATATCGTGCACCTGGATACCTATATTGACTGTACGTCGCCACTCGTCAGCAGTGACATGCAACGAATAATAACTGAAAGATGCTATTAGGCCTACCAGCAATGCTACACTATTAGCGGGCAGTATATTGTAAGTTACTCATCACTGCCGCCTACGTCAGTTATCGCGTCTGACTGGCGCATTTGCATTCATTCTCCGTGATAATAATTCTATCTTTCTATGTATCTCATGTGGCGATCGCTCTTGCCTTTATGGCTAAATTTTGTGCTGGTTTAGCGTTATGAACGATGATGGTGATGATAACAAACATTGATGTCAGCCTCAGTAGCTAATGAGTCATGTCAATCAATCAATTAATCAATCAACCAGTCAGTCAAAATATTCGTTAAAAACTATGAAAATTTGACGGTATAGTGTACGCAACTGTACGAATCTTGACATTGCGTGATGGCTGATGCCGATGACTGCGTGTTATACGCGCTGATCAAAACTGTTACATAGAAAAAGAAGACGACAGTTGTGCAGTGGCAGCTCTAGCCTGCAGGAAGAAGGGAGGTAGGGTGCTATAGCACTTTTATATTTCGGCTTAGCACTCCCAGATTAGCATGGAACTATGGCTTTCGTGACAGGGATCTACATTAAGCCAGACAATTAGCACTGTACACACACACAGTGCGCGGAGCGACGGGAGTCTGGTACTTGGCATGTTTGTCATTAGGCAACAATTTTTAACTTTCACCAGGGCATGCCCATCGTCAGAGAAAGGTTACTGTAAAAATAGGTTTGCTGGAGCTAACTTACTTTTTGCCTCCCTCTTTCCACATGTCTAAACACACTCCCGACTTTAGCAGTAACTTGGGAGCATGGCACACTCAGATTTTGGGAGCTAGAACCGCTACTGCAGTTGTGCACTACAGGCAGGCAGTTACTTGACGCAGGTGCTGCGAGCTCACATTCTCGCCCAAATAGACTATTCACCTGCATGTCCTTATCCTCGCCGTTCTCATCAAAACTCCGTGCCGACCGGCGACTTACTGGCATGGGCATAATGCGATTCACGACGACATCGGCTCAGGTGTGCCAACAAAATGCGACGGACATAATAGGTGGGCCAAAAAATAATTAAATAATTGCTTTAGGCAAGGATTAGGCTACTAAAGGCAGGATTATTACGATGCCGCAAAACGCGTCTGGTGCATAAATGTGCTAAGTACAGCAACGTCGCGGTGAAAAAAACACGTGATGGTTAACTAACTATACAATATGGGTCACACAAAAAGTTCGCGCGAAGTTTTCATGGATGAAAACCGACAGTAAATTGGCGGATATTTCTACAATGTATATAGGCATTATTTACTGCCATTTAAATATAATTTTAAAAAGACATCAATATGAACCCTAAAAACGTTTATGATGTGCCTAACAAATTGTGCCTTTTAATGTTATAACAAATACAGTTTATCACGCATTGCAAAAGTAACCACCGTTATTTAGTCAGTCGGTACAGAATGCTGACGCTCACAGTGACTTGGGTTTGAACATTTTGTTTGCCATAATTATTTTTTACCATTAATACAATGAAAGAGATCTTTCATGCATATAAATGCATGGAGTTGGGATTAACATTGTTTCGTAAATTACTTTTTGAAATCATTTTTACACGGCTGGCTATTTTTTGCTTTGATTTAGTACATACACGTGTCCCAATATTGGGGCACGGTGTATATAGTATTTGGTATCATGTATGCCACAAAAACATTTCTGTTGATTGTTTTTTTATGTACATTCACGCACCTTTTGTTTTTGGCTCGTCATGCAGACAAGTAATAATGTTATGCAAACATGCACTTAACCGTTCAAATTGTTAGGGAAGATTTAAGGTAAGGAACTTTCTCCGTTCGTTTAGTGTAAATGTCCCGGAGTTATCTAGACGGGATTGTAGTCAGTGTACTGTTCTCGCGGCGGTCGGATTTGTTTAATTTCCGGCTTTGGTTCAATACGTTGTCCGATCATTTTAACCTTTTCGTGCAACGGGACCAGCCTTAAACAAATGGCAACTTTTTAGGTCTAGATGTAACGTTTAGACTGTCCAATGTGTATCAATGTAGACTCAGTTTAAAGCGTAGTAAATCAATTAGTTAAAATACGAAATATCATAAAGTTAGGTAACAAATACGTAATTTATATAAAATGCATATGTTAAACGCAAGCTTAATGTGTTGTCTTCGAAATTACAGTAATGTAGTTATTATTTATTTGGTTTATTTTGCGGGTGATTACTCCTAATACTATAGTTACATGCATTACCATTATTATTACTGAGTCGTTATTATTACAGCTTTTTTGCATCACTTCTGCAGCTGCTGATATTGTCTATATACTACTGTGGTTTATAGCAAATCGTGAAAACATGTGCCCAGGTGCACAGATGTTCACTCAGTATAAACGATAAATATATATAGGCCTATATACTTTTGTGACGCTATTGTTGCTCGTGCTTATCTCGTGTTAAAGTCGCGTGCACGTCAGTAAATAAATTAAACATCTTTATTCTGCGATGCTGTCAATAGTTGGATTAAAACATAAAAATAGTACTAAATTTTTAATATATCAAATTAAAACCTGTATTTATTTAGTAATATCGTTGACGTTTCGGCAACCGCTGCTGCCTTCTTCGAAACGACTGTCATACGTCATGTGTCGCTGCAGCTCGGTGGACAATGGAATAAAAAGAAGGATAGAGATAACAAGCTAAAGCTACGTATACGTACGTGTGCAACAATTACGTGCGATTATTGGTAAAACAATCTGAGTTATGGCATATCAGTAGATCAGCAAAAGACACGGCAGCATGGACGCCGAAGTTGCTTCAGGAGTGTCGAGCTGCTGCATACCTGCTACTGTCAGTGCTGCTGCTGCTGCTTCAGCGGCAGGTGAATGATGATAGCGTTGATCCACGTGACTGCAGCAGCAGATACAATGCCGACTGCATCAGTAGTAGTTCGTCATACTACGGAGATACCCCACCCGCGCTGTTGCAGCTGTAGTTGAACCCAAGGCTCGCATGCTAATGCGCAAAATGCATGCGATACAATCGGGAGACAGAGGCTTTGCGTTGGAAATCGAGTTTCGTGTCTATGACAAGCGTAGCGACCGCTCTGTAAACATGCTGTTGTAGTTATATTGATATTGTGGTACTTTTGTAGTTGTAGAAATGTTGTATAATTGTAGTTGTAAGCTCTGTCGCCGCCGACTAAAGCACCAGACGACGTTGACAACAACAATAATGACTGCGACGTCTTGAAAGTCCAACGCAAAGCGATGGCTTGCAGTAAGTCGACGTCCACATCGGCCAACCAGTCTCTGCAGGAACCCAACTTCGACGCCGTTCTCGAGTCCATCAAACACGTCCGTAAAGGTTTGTTCACGCATTATTTCTGTCTCTTCGCGTGTCACTGCAAACCTTTGACACAAAAGAGTCAACCTTAACGAAAAGTATTTAGGTAAATGGTTACGTTGTCTGTTACGACCGACCACTGTCCAGATCCTTCTCTCTGTAGTAGTCAGCCGCTTAGGAAGTGCACAGTTACTGTATAAATGGTAATGTGTGCCGAGTAATAAAACGAATTTCTTCGTACTCGTATATTACAGTTATATACACAGTAACATCATGACATCGTAAGCACTCCCGGCCTCCGATAGGGCGCCTGTACGGTCGCAGTAGCAAAAAACCCCGATCTGCATTGTCGCTTCCTTAATTTGCGTCTGATACATAGTACACGGTGTTCAAATAAAAAGGCATCTATCTTTCACCGTTATGGAGATATTGCCTCCCCAAAGACCTTTTGTGGTCATGTGACCATTCGACTCGCTGTGGGCCACTTCCTGTGGGTGGTCCACTGTGACCATGCGTCTTTCTTGCATGGAGATATGGCGTCTCAAAGTTGGGCACTGGCGGACGGACGCACGTGCGGACGCTCGGGTGATTTTTATACTCTGTCCAATGCTATGCATTGCATTGGACAGACAAAAGGCATCAAACAATCTTGGTAGCCTAATTTGAGCTTCTCTCTCACTGAAGATCTGACTGTGCTCCGCAAGCTCCCTAGCTGGTAAAAGAGGCTTCCTGCTTCAAAACCCCACCCCGATTTTGGTCCTTCGGATAAGCATTATGCCATTTCGTTTCGGATAATACTTAAATAGAATAAACGTTTTTTGTACATTGAAAACTACAATACCTTTTTTAACAATGCAAAATCGTGCATATCTAGCAACACAAATTTCTTTTTGAATTAAAGCAAATTTTAGTTTAGTACTTAAAGAGTGTACGCCCACAATTATTTTGCTAACAGCACAGTCGCCGAGTTTTACGGGAAATTCGTCTTGTCATCAGAAAGTCGGTGCTGATTTGTGGGTCTTACGGTAGGAAGCACGGTGTGTGACAGCAGCTGTCATATACACGCGTGTCGGTGTATAGTCAGCGTACGCATGGTCAGCAGCAGCAGCGTCATGTCCGTACGGTCGCCGTGATGTCAACTAGATGTGTTATCCACTGACGTCATCTTTCATTCAGATTCTGCTGCTTCAAAGCAAGCACGTGTTATTCGACGCACGAGTCTCGATGTTATTCTGCTAATTGCATATTCGGACTCTACGAAATACACGTACAACAGGAAAACTGGGCCATACCAGTGCTGACATATTGTGCGGCTGTCCGCCTGATCTTTAACTGTTTTAGCTGAAACTTTAGCACACTGTACACCTGTTATACCGTACATTTTGTCTGGGAAATGTTGGTTTTTCTGCGCCATTTCCTTTTTACGCGCGATAGCAGAATGCCATCGTTTAGGCGTCCGTTTGTCTATCTGTCTGTCACACTCGTAATCTGTATCAAAACGGTGCAAGCTAGGATTACGAAATCTTTACTATGGGCTGCCCCAACGACTCTAGTTTATCGTGACAAAATTTCGTATTCTTGGGTGCGGGGTTTTCCTCGAACGAGGGCGTCAAAGACGGGTACCCCCTAAAAGGCGTTATTTTGCCGTTATTGGGTCGTATAGTGTGAAAAGGTGTGTTGCAGATAAGTACAGACATGCTGTTTATGATAACAAGCACTGGTGACAGGCTTTTTAGATTTGTTAACATCGATGACCTTAAACGACTTTGAACCCCCCCCCCAATAAAAAGGGGTGGGGGTTTAGTGAATTTTTCGCAATTTTTAGATGCAACACACATTTCAACACTAAATTGCGACGAAATGGCTGGAGATAGACCAAGACAACCTGCGTATTAAACTTTCAGCATTAAATGTAAATTTTAGGAGTCTACGTTTCGACCACCTAGGTTTGAAGAGGCCGGCGCAGGCGGGCGTCAAAGACAGCTACTCTCCTAAAAAGTGGTTATTTTATCGCAAGTATCTCGTGTAGCATGAAAACTGTTACAGATAGGCACAGACGTGCTGCTTATCATAACAAGCAATAGTGACAAGCTTTTTATTGGTGTTAACGTCGATGACCCTGAATGACCTTTAACCCCTAAAATAAAATTTTTTAGTGAATTCTTTGCGATTTCCTGGTGCGACACACCTTTTAAGAGTAAATTGCGCCGGAATAGCTGGAAATGGACTTGGACAATCTGCGTAGATCTATAACATTTTTTCGCATAGAACGTACATTTTTAAGAATCTAAGTTTTGATCTTTTAAATTCAAGGAGTCTTCCATACGGAGGCCTCAATTTTAAGTACTCTTTTAAGATGCATTAATATCTTATTGCTGTAGGCCTACACTGATTGCCAAAGTGGCAGGACCCCTGCTATCGCGCGTCACGTGAGCTTTTCTCAAATTACTTGTCTAGTAAGTAGCCCGTGGGGGCCAGACGGACAGACAGATTGACGGTCAAACGGACGGGTAAAACTCGTAGTGCGGTCTATTGGGACAACTCAGAGCCAACCTTATCCCCGCCACAGCAGAATGACCCGCATCGCTTTGACTGGCAAGGCGTGACGTCATGCCAGTAGGATAAATGCGTCGAAATGGTAAGTGCGCCACTGATGTCTGAAACAAGAAATGTCCATGGCGGCTACGATGTACATGCATTTTGGCGGTGACAGACAGTCTAAAAACCGGCGCTGGTTTCTGGACTGTTTCAGTCGATCGCTGACATGGACATGGGTCCATTTTTCATGATCCAACTCAGCCTTACCCATAACTTTTGCAATTCAACCAACCCAACCCACGACCAAAGCTAGCTCTCTCAACCCCACCCAACCCAATATCGTACACTATAGGCCTATATAGTTTTAATATTGACCGATCGAATTTTTAGTCTTGTAACCTCTGAAAATTATCGTTGATAAATTGATTAATTTAAAACATGTTTTCCAACCAATCGGCAACATCGCAAAAAATGCAAAATTCAACTACTGACAGTCGGCGGCCAGGTAAAGTGGAGCCATACCGGACAGTGACAAGTAGACCAGAGTAGCCAACTTGAAGTCCACCCGACGCCGAACCGGAAGCCAATGCAGCTCCTGTAGCACCGGCGTTATGTGGTCATGGCGTGGGTACCCTCATGGCGTCGAGCCCCCGACACCAAACGTGTAGCCGCATTCTGAACAGACTGCAGCCGGCTCATTAGACCGTCGACGCCGTAGAACATCGAGTTGCAGTAGTCCAGGCGACACGAAATAAACGCCTGGACCAGCGTCTTGACGGCGTCAGATGACATCGATCTGATGAGCGGTCGGAGCTGCCGTAGCTGGTAGTAGCTACTGCGACACACGGCGGCCACCTGCGCAGACAGCGTCAGCTGACTGTCGACGATGACGCCGAGGTTACGGGTCGTCTCCGAGACGTTGATACGTGCCGACGCCACCGGAACCTCTGAAACGTTGACTTTTTGCCAGCTGATGATGTGGTTCATATACATGTAGTCGACTAGTCTTGTAAGGTTGTCATGAATCCAAGGCGGGCGAAGAGTTGCCGTTGTCTAAGCTATACACTGATAATATTGTCACCATGACAATAGCTCAATTGAGACAGCAATTATTGTGAATTAAACAATGGCTGTTTGGCCAGCAATTATTGTGAATTAAACAATGGCTGTTTGGCCTACAATAAAACTCACTGAACAGTAGTGTATTACAGCCTTAAAGGAGCTGCTTTTGGTGTCACAGGCCTATTGTTTGCACATGCTGCGTACAGATCAAAGAATGTGCAATAGTGTAGGTTGTGTTGCAGAGACCACATGCTGTTTTATGAGAGCTCGTATTTCCGCTGCGGTCACGTTCACAACCTCTAGAACTAGGCTAATGACATTCACCTAACTGAGTGACCGTGAACTATTCTTTGCTGATGGAGCATGATCATTCACTTTGATTTTTGCAAATTACATAATAAAGTAAGATAATAACATCGAACCTAACCCAACCCAATCCAACCCAACCCATGAATTGACCCAACCCATGTCCATGTCTGGTCTGTCGTCAGCATTATGCTGCAGCGTAGGCCTAAGAGCAGATTGCAAGCAAAATAGGCAGCGAATTACGCTGCACGACATGGGAGAATTATTTTCCTGCGATTTTCTTCAACGGACCTGACTAATAACAGAAACGAACGCTTCGACGGTCGAATGGCACGGCATTATCGCGTATCGGCAGTTGGCATGATCGACCGATGTCGCCAATCGGCTGCAATGAAGCAGGGTTAACGACACGTTCACACGCACGTTCGCTACTGTTCGTCCCAGCGCAAACTTTACAGTATAGACTAAAAGAAACCGATTTGAATTCGACCATGTATCGGCTGAGTATTATTTGGTTTAAATTCATGCGCATAAAATTGTAAATTTTATGACTTCTGCTGGTCATAGCCAGATGACATCCGGGACTGGTGTGGTATGTCGGTGGCGCACTGCACTCAAACAGCAAGGAACAGACAACAGTGAAGGAATTTGGTTCACTCCGTTATCTCCGACCCTTATCAATGAGGATGGAATGGGTAGTGGGACATCCGCGCACAGGCAGCGGTAAAAGTGGAAATCGAAAACTAATTTTAGGCAATGCAAAAGTTGAAAAAAAGCGTTTTGACATGTAGGCTAACAGCCGTGCGTTACTGCATAGTAAGCTGAAATGACATCACCTAACTCTTACGTTCGTTGGAAATTAGAGCTGTATAGGAAGGCCATGGACAAAAAAATAGACGTACAGAACTGTGTTTACTTGCGCACTACGTCATTTCGATCACTATGCACTCATTATTAGACAGAATGCGAAGAGAATGATCTCGTACTCGGCGCATGTGTAGGACCGGAAGTTGGGAAGAGATATCGGTTTTAGGCTGCAGGCGACAGAATCGCAAACTCGACGGTAGGCTGCAGTTACTTTCTGCCAAACCCGCGGTTTACCTTGCTAGCCACAAAGCATCACGTTTTATGGCCGTTCACTACAGTGGGCATTATCTTCGAGCTTGTCTCTTTTTTAAACTCTGCAATCCTTCAAATAGCATCGTGCTAGTCTCCAATTCCTTTTAGTTTTACATTTAACGCTAATTCCTAAATTCCTTCATAGGCTAGTTTTTTTGTGCTAGGCATTTGACCGTGCCCACTAAACTTTGGCCCCAAGTTCTTGCACAACCGCTGCACTTCGTAGTTTAGATAATATTAATCATAGTGATAAAACTATAGTCTGCACGTATAGAACATTGGCCCACGGCGAGACGAGAGATGCTCTATATTCGTCGCTCAAGACGTGGTCGTGTCTCTATTAGTAGCCTCGCTGTGGGTGGTCTCTGCAATCCGGCACGTAATCACGGGTTAGAGCCAGTCATTGTAATACTGCTACATCGTATCAACGTCTGCATTAGTGGATTTTGTCTCTTGAATAGAAATTGCTGCATAATTCTACAGCGTGAGTCAAAAACCAGATCACCGAGTACGTCATGCACTCGCCAAATCGACAGATTTTTATGAATCTCACTAGCAAACTCTCCGAAAAATTTGCAATAAATTAGTTAATTAAAGATTTCGCTACACCTGAACGCGTCATTGCACTACCTTGTAAAATATAAATGTCAAAATATTAGCGTGCGATGTAAAAAGATAGGTAAACGTTTCGAACACCAAAGATGATTATTTAATTGTGATATAAACATCAATGGCTTGGTCTTTTAAAACATTCGTTCAGTTTATGTTATACAATTAACGGGAGTAATTGCGCTGATAGATTGCTTAGCTATAGCTTGTGTTGGTACGCAAGTCTGAAGATTTGCAGACGACACAGAAATCATCAAGAAATGCGACTGCGGAGACGTTCAGTGCGGGTGCATGCGTTTGTCAGTGACATTGTACGAAGAGATATTAAAGACGAGAAAATGTTTTATTGCAACAGTCCCCGCCCACGGCACGGCCGTATTGCTATGTGCGAAGCCGCGTGAGATAGCCTAGTATACTGAGCTCTTGTAGGTGTCATAACCGTAGAGCCGGTCGTCGAATCTGTCTCAGCAGCAGCTCGGCGGATGATAACGTGCGCGAGCAGAGAGTGCGGCACATCACGGAGATGCATTGATACGACCACAGACCTATACATTGGATACGACCAAGGCACGAGCACAGCGCCGTCTCCGCCGCCTTGGACATGGAAATGGCTACTGCTGCTGCTGCGACTTGCAGGTGCCGCGCCGCACGGCGAAGCAGTAAACGATGAGCTAACGGTGTAAATCTGCTCTGTCGCACGACCGACGTGTTTTGTGACGAGACGACGACAGACAGACAGACCGACGGATTCGCCGTTGTTTGCGCGTCGAACAGTGCAAAGCCGAGACACAGCCAGAGAGATAATCCGCACAAGCAGACTATGAGCAACAGCATTGCGGTCAAACAGATAGCGCGAATTACCGACATTTAGCGTGGACAATGAAACGCTTACTGTTGTACATTTTGGCTCTTTATTTCGGTTTATTTTTTGTAGAAAAATGGCATCATTTCCAATTAAAGATTCCGGACTAAACAAGTTTGTCTCACGATGTGCGTGTCTCTAAAACACGCTAAATTCCGTTAGGTCGATCTGCTGGTCGGCGAGCAGACTGGTTTCCGAAGAACTGTTAGCAAACATTTTTGGCAAATTAAGATTAATAAAGTTCGGACCAAACTACGTGTTCAAAGCACATAGCACGCATTCGTCAATAAATTTAATGCTAACCGTACAGAGAATTTACATTATATTCAACATTGCATGTATTCTTAACGATAAACCGTTGCTCTTTGCAAATTGCCTATAGGCCTATGCGAATCTATCGAATGAATAAGCTTTTATTAAAATGGCATCATTTCCAATTAAAGATTAAAAGCTTATTCATTCGATAGATTCGCATAGGCCTATAGGTAATATATTATTAAAAGCCTTTTAAGTAATATCGTTAGGTTTTGTTGCGGTGTTGATGCTTCAGTATTTTGTCTCTGACTGCCAACTTGCTAAAGTCAGCCATTCTCGAACGCACGTGCAACGTCAGAGAGAAACACTTGAATAATGCAGGAGGCCGACCGCAGAGAGCCAACTTCGCTCGTAAATAAGCGCAATATTTGCTTCCCTGCACAGCTACTCCGTCTTTCTACTGTCTGCCACCTAGCCAAGATCTTCGTACCGAGCCTCATTATTTGTTTAAAACGTCACCGAAACGCCACACAGAAGCGTTATGATATCGACTGGCCGGCAATCGGCGTGCACTACTGCTCGTTAATGAGTCCGGTTGGAAATTACTTTCTCCTGGGCTATCTACGACCCTTCGACGGCAGTAGAGCTTATGTGACGTCAACTTCTCACTAGTCAGTGAGTGACGCAGCTCGCCACCTGCTGAAAAGATAATTTGGTCGCTCTTCCTCCTCACCAGGCTCACCTTTTTTGCAAACTTGAATGTCTTCAAAATTATCAAAGTCGTTTTATGTCAGAAAAAGGAAAAAAAAACAAAAAATGTATGAAGCATATAAAAAAATGTGTAAATTTGTAACGTGCATAGTAAACTTTAGTTGATGTTTATACTTTATACGTACGAACATTGCTGGATAGTATAGAACGTTGTAGGTTTACGCTTTGTGTCCTTATGAGAGTATCTGTGAGATGCAGCTAAGTTTTGCTCTGCTGATTTTTACGGTGTCTTGGGAGCTACACATATGTTCCAATTATGTGATACGAGTGTACTACAGTTCCATAATATTGATGATGATGCTGACAAGTGACAACGGTAATTACATACACGAGCGCGCGCACACACACATGGTGCATCTCGCTATTTTACCTTCGTAAAGCACAAACTCCATTGCTTCGATTTGTTGAACAACAAGCTGTAACCATTGTTAACATGTCAATATACTGTAAATTTTTTGGCTTTTAGTTTTTATGGACATGTTGCGCAACTTGACGCAGATTTGTTATAATCAAAATTAGTGGAGTTTGAGCCTAAAGAGTTTTACCACATATAATCTATTTACCATAAATTTTTGAATAATACGATGAAAATGAATTTGCATGTTCTTTAAACATGTGCAAATTAAAAAGTAAATATTTATTTCCAACTGACTGAACTTTACTCACACTTATGAAATGGGTATGTTTCTATATACTATTTTTTATTTTTTTTCAAAAATGTAGTTTATGCATTAAACAGTGTTCAAATTTTGCGCACAATACTTTTGGTAGACAAAATCTGACATTTTCAAGCTATTGCAATGAGTAGATACTATAAAACAAAATGCTTACCTGTGTTACTGTACGGACATGGAAGTCTGCGCTATAACAAAAGCTGACCAGCGTTCACTTGACTTTACAGTCATATGTTTTTAATGAAACTATTTTGCACTTCGAACATGGTAATAATTAATGCATGTTTAAGTTACTTTGACTTTAGACTTCCAAGTGAGTTGTTGCTCCAAAGGTACAAGAAATACTGAGTGAAAACGTTTGTCATAGTTTGTTGCTGTCGATGCATGTCGCTGTCGGTGGGCCTATTATGTTCCGTGTGACAGTACTAATAACTGTTCAACTATATATGAACTGTACGAACTGTAATTAGTTAAGTTTTTCTTTCATTTTGTATTTGTTTGCTACCACTCATGGTGAATAAAGATGTATGTATAATCTTATCGTCGACAACGCTTAGCATAATATTTTATTTTCTCGGCCAGTGCCCAACGCTTTAATGCTATCAAGCCATATGCTGCTGAACAATCCGTTGCCGATTGTGACGGACAATGAAGTAACAAAATAAACTACTATCGGTCATCCTTCGACACAAAATCCGATTAATGCGCATTTTTCGAGCGCCGTCAAAGACGGTCCTCGAACGTCCTCTGAAAACTTGAATGCCTTCAGGCACTTTGTACATAATAGCGAAAGCTCTTGGAGAAAACATATATCTTCTACCGCAGTCACAATACGACTTCACTGAGTCGCATTAGCCTCGTATCCGTGGTCTTGCAATGTAAACTGATGTCTGGCTGAGAGCTAGGGAAACGGAGATCAGCTGTCATCAGCGCCGCCCTATAAGCTTTACGGCAAGGAAAGGACTTTACGTTTATTTACAAGACTGTAGACACTGTGATCAGAGATAGGAAGACGAAATAGGACATGAAATAAGTCGGTGGACGGCCAAACAATATGTCAGAACTAAACAGACGTATTTTTTAGATTATAATTTCTGTTGTTGTTGTTGTTATGAAGAAATGTCGTCTGTTGTGTGGTTGATATAGTGGCGGAATTCGCTCGTCAGCTGTCACTGGCACACGAATCATTCGCCAACCAGCTACGACAAGCAGCGCAAGAACTCGCAGAAGTCAGGTAGCGTATTTTGATTCAACTAACTCAATCCTAACGGTCTGCGTATTTGCATCTTCATGTAAAGCATTAATTGCATTTGATTTTTTCACCTTCCGCAAAGTAACAATACATTTATACGTCCGTGCAACTATACTACGACTACGCACAACAGTTTAGTCTTTCTAAAATGGTTTTTAAACACATCGCTTTTGGTAGGCTTGTCGTAATCATTATTTGCATCTAAAATTATTGGCCTTCTAAATATTTTTCAGAATTTCATTCATTTTTGCAGTGACTATGTCAAATACTTTTTTGCTTTGCCGGTCTAAAAATTTATAATAATTTCTTGCAATACCAGCCTTCACGAGACAAGTCGTTCTACCGTTACAAGCAAGCAGACAGGTCGTCAATGTAAGGAAATCAGACGGTCACTGTTGTTCCGGTGGCGTGGCGGCAGTGTGAGAAGCGATATATCCGAGCGTTTAGAGCAAGTCAGCAGTCAACAGGTGACGACGACAGACAGCGCGACAGTGATGCATGCTGAGCCGGGAGTCGCTCGCATCACGTGACTTCTGGTCGGAAGGTGCGACTGCAGGTGACACGAGCTAGATCAAAGTGACACTTCATCTTCCAATGTTACTGCTAGCAGTCTGGCCGATGGCGACAACGGGCTTCCTGCATATCAAATGGGACCTGATACCGCTTACTGCTGCTTTGTTGTTATTAAGTGCGCCTACAGAGCGACGTAACTAAACTGAACTGACATGGTTTAGTTTTTGACGAACTGGCCAATGAGCAAGCAGTAATGCATGAGTGTAGGCGCAGTCTAACGGCGTCGGTGGCTACGTGACTATGCTCACGCATTCGTCAACCAATGACCAATGAGTTCGCCTTGCTCGCTCATTAGTCATTTCGTCAAAAACTAAACCGTGTCTGTGTCGCTTCATCTCAGTCTGATTTTTGTAACAGGCTTAAAATGTTTTAAAGACTAAACTAGACGCGATCAAATATCTCAAATCTCTGCCGATTTTTGCCGTTGATTGTAGGATGCGTTCTTTGTTAAACAGAGTCGAAGATGGAGCCAGTAACCCGTTGCATTCGGAGGATCCCTGGCGTTTTTTGTCCATTAAGTTACTTGCCGAAGTCGAGGTAAAGGCATCTATAGAATATACAGAGTATAGCCTACGTGGATCGCAACAAATAATGCTTGTCTGTTGTGTGACTAATTAATATGCAGATATAATGTTGATAAATTTCACAAATCGTTGTGTACTGCTACAACGTTTGTTGTATTGCAATGTTCCAGAACAATTCCAGCCTGTTCTACAGTACTGCTGTTGACACTTTTGAGTTTGAGTTATAAAAAACGCATGAAAAATAATGATTGAATGGTTTCGGAACATGCGAGTGCGCTATACGTGGATCTGCCTGCAATGCAAAAACTGTGGTAAATAGCTGAAGCTTTGTAAAACCCAACCTCCACTTTCTTTTATTTATTGTATAACATGCTGTATAGAACAAACCGCATGATAAGCAACAACATTATGCAAAGTCTACAGCAAATCCGTAGAAAGTTGCACAACAACGACAACGAGTCCATGGAAATAGAAGGCCTAGGCCTACATGAAATTAACAACATCTTGTACAAATTGTTGTCCAACTACGGCAGTCCACCACAACAAATCGAAGTATGTGGAGTTTCGCTTTAAGTGAGCGTCACATTTACCTATGGAAAAGACCAACAATGAGCGGCGCTGCGGTTGCACGGCCGTGTGAGTTTTGTTTGCTGATTGATGGAAGCAGGCGAGCCAGCGGCTGAGCGAGCGGCTGATGAGCGACGTTCAGCGTCCACTCGGTCTGATAGCCACCTCGACGACCACCCAGCTTGCCGGTGCCAGGCAGGTGCACGACAGCGCGCGCTGGTTCACTACCAACGTCAACGAGTCCCTCAACAAGGTCCTCTCCGATGATTCAGCCTGTGGACAATTAACGAAATTAACGATTTAAAAACTGGCACTATGATAAAGAAACGTACGAAGCGACAGAACCGAACTCAACTGAAATAAAACAAAACGAAATAAAATGAAATAAAATACGACGTAAGTGCACCGTGCACGTCGTATTTCAGCTTAGTTTGTTTCCTTTCTATTGCTTTAACACATCTCAATAGTTATCAACGCAAAAATATTTCACTAAACTTATATCCATATGTGGGTCCTATGTCCAAAATGTGTTCCAGACCTAAACTGTTTTTAAAAATATAAAACCGTTTTGCGATTTTTCTGCATTTTACATGTAACTACGTTTTAGCAGATCGAAAACGGCAAACACTATAAAAGGTAGCATCACCCACCGTCACATTTTATCGCGCTGGTGAATGCAATTATTGTCAAAATAGGACGTAAACAGGACGGCGTTTGATGTTAAAAGCGTATATTCACTAGTGCTATTGTGTGACCGCTGAGAGAATTTGACCGGCGATCACTGATTTTCTATTGCCAAGAGATTTTTTATAAGGCTGTTCAATACAGATGTTTCGGATATTGCGAAACTTTGTCAGAAATTATTGTGACTTTGATTTGCCGAGCGTCATTATCGAGAAACGACGACAGGCATTTAGCCCTCTATGATAACTGTTGGATTAGTTAAGATCTAGTTCCTTCTCATTTTGTTTTTCTACCGTATTATGATGAATGAAGATTTTCATGAGCGAATTTTGATTTTTTAAATTTTTTTTCTGGCAGCGAGTGAATGTCGTTGTGATGGTGTGTTAGAGTTGCGAGGCGCAGTTGCAGGCGTACGACGCATGTGGTCTTGCCTCGGCAGCGACTGCAGTGGGTGGCCGCGGCGACACCGCAGCACGCCTGACTGCCAGTTACCTCGCCGCTCACAACGACTACGTGCTGCAACTCTGCGCCGCCAACGCATTGCAACGACATTATCATCAGACAGTCATGCCTGCCACTCTCAAGGTTCGTCTGATTCCCTATTCCTTTGCTTTTGCCTCAAAAATGCTAGATCCGCTATACTGGTGGACAAGGTGGATGATGATCTGAATACTTCATATGACATTATTTCATGTTTTCTGTATCTCGCTACAGTGTCTGGAGTGTTATAAGTGTCCCTAGTTTTACTCCACTCAAGTGTGACCACAGATAGAGTCTTACGATTGCATATCACACGTGCGTCTAGGCAGAGCACGCCGTCGATCACGGCCATGAAATAAGTACGTTTCAGCACAGTCTATACTGTGTATACATCATGCCACGTTACATTCGCATAATATACACCGTGGACTTGAAACTTAAACGTATAGCACGCAGACAAGGTAGGCCTAAAGGCGTCTTTCATACGCTGACGACAACAAAACGACCATAATGAATATCAGAGTGAGTAAAAAATGTAGACCACCAAATATACAGATACGTTTCAGGCGTGTTGGGCTCTTCACCTCCGCCAAAGACGTCATGCGATGCACGGCGCTTATCTGTTGATTTCTAAGTAGAATTGCACAAAAAGTTGCAGGTTGGTTTGGCTGACCTTTTAGGGAAGATTAGACTTGGACAAACTTAGAAGTGATTGGAATGGATTCTGGTGGTAATAAAGCTCAGCCACTGGATCCGGGATAATATTGAAGGATTTTTCCGTTGTTAGATAGGGCGGAGGTTTGCCCTCTCTGAGTGCCTTTCTAGTTTATCGTTTTTTTTGCAAAATTTTTTACATAATGTGAATTTCTAAAAAAAGTCAGTACTTGAGAAATTGTAAGAGATCACGGTGGTCTATTTTTAACTCAGTGATGTAAATATCGTTGTGATCGTGATCATTTGAAGAGTTAGCGCCGGCTATACCAGGAAGTGATTAGCTTACATGTATATGATGAAACGACTAGCAATATATAGAGAAACATCACAGCAGAACAAAGTCATCGTATGCGACGTTCGTGCTTATTGCCCTAACGATTTCTGCATCTAAGAATAAACTCCAATTAGCTTACACACAACGGCGCCCGTAGGCTCCAACTGCATGCTGTTGTTGTGTAGACCTACGTTACATAATCATTAGCTTCTAATGACCGACTGTAAGCTTACGTGAGTGAATCCGGATGTTTTCTTCACGTTTATTGTGGGTGTGTCTTGAGCCCGTTTCTTATAGAGTATCTGTAGGGCTTCGACGTCAACGCTTGCCAAGTCGCTCCCGCTGCTGTGCAGCTGGCGCGTGCCATGTAGGCTATTGACCGCCAGTAGTGCCACAGTGACGGTTTGTACATATGTCGTATACCGGTAATTAACGGAAGTTCAGAAAATAACGACGGCTTACCGACAACAGCACACGTGTAGTAGGCCTAAGCACTCGGAGCTTGAATTTCCGGCCGCGACCTTATTTTATTTCGTTATGTCCAACGGTGGCACAGTAATTGAAGGCAGGTGACGTGCTGCGGTCATTTGCTCAGTGTTTGTCACGTTCTGAGAAAAAGAACGCAACAACCCGCTGTCATAATAATAGACCTGCTCTATGGAAGTACAACGGACGTCTATCTTTTACCGAGCTATTGGAACATTTTCTTCCGTTTTTCTTTCCCTTTTTGTCTGTATTTTTTAAACTTCTTTTCAGGTTTCCCCCAAATTTAGCAAGGGTGTTTGGGTAGCGTTGCAAGCTACCCCAGGGCAAAGTGAATTCATCATCAGGCGAGCCGCGAAGCCGTGCAGTCGCCAATAGTATTGAGACATTGTTAGCCTGGAAAATGCATGTGGTAGCAGTAAGTTGATATAATCTAGGTTTTAAACTTAGATGTAAAAAAACGTTTTTACGTTTTTTATTCTTGCCACGTTTTTTACGTTTTATAACGTTTTTTATTTTGTTCATCGTTTTCTATTTAAAAAAACGTGCATTGAAAATCACACCTAAAGCTTTGTAAAGCACTTTTGGGATTAGAAAAACGAATTAATAGGTCATAGTGATGTAGTTTACTTAGTTAGTCCAAATATACTAAATAAAACTTTTTACTAGCATATTCAGTTAGTTTAATGCTGTTGTTTTACTACCACACTGCTGAATTAAAATTAAATCAAGTTTTTTTTAATCTAAACTATTATTCTAGGTATACTGTGCTTACAGCATTAGGCATTAGGCAAGAAGTTGAACACATTATGGCCAACGTTTTTTATTCAACGTTTTTTAAACGTTTTTTATTCTTGCCACGTTTTTTTAACGTTTTTCAACGTTTTTTTTATTTTTTTCTGGAACGTTTTTTTACATCTATAGTTTTAAATTATACGAATTTCACTTTCGTCTACGATGAATTTCACATTTTTCCTTGTGAGTCTCATCTTCAATGAAGCCTAATTACCACTGATACAGTAAAGAAGCTTTCGTTCATGCAGGATAGGCCTAACATTACATATTATGGGGTCAAACTGCGACCAGAAATGCAATTGCAAATTGCTGTTGTGCAACTGATACTGCCACCTGGCGAGCCGAAAGGAAAGACGATTTCAGCCATTTACCAAAATACTTTGGTGGTTGTTATTATGGACGCGTGTCTGTGATTGCAGGAGTTGAGTGAAGTACGTCGTCAGTTGTATCGTACAACGAATGACATGCACGACATCGTCGCCTCGGCTCTGACGGAAAAGGTTTGCGACGTGTTTGCCTGCTACGTAATGACAACTCTGCTCAGTCGTCTGTGCGTGTAGGCCTATCGCGATAATAACTAAGCATTTATCTATTATGCGAGCTTAAATTGCCGATTTCGCATTGTACAAGTTGTATAACCGTCTCCGGGTTAAAGACTACAGCGGCTGCACGCAGTGGGCGTTGCTATTTACAGGGTGGTGAATAAAAGTGAAACATTTATGTTTTACGTATATCCACTGTAAATGTGCCATCATCGTCATCATCATCATTGGTGATTGGCTCATCAGTGCCCTTTCTCGTTTGACGCCTGCCTCATCATATTCTGTCAGTTGTTTCGGTCCTTTGTTTGCAGTTTGCTCAGTTCTTGTGCCATCCGTACCATCCGATATATTGATAATCTTTATTCACCAACACAATGTGGTAGAACACAAAACAAAAATATGTAAAACAGTTACTAGGCTATAGCATATTAAAGAATCGTTTCTACTTCGTCGTTTAGTTGCAATAGCGTATTATATTGCATGTCTCTTGCTGTCGTTTCAAATCAGGCTCGTGACGACGTGGGCCGCTACGAACACTTGAAGACAATAGCACAAGGTGGCACGAGTGCAGAAGCAGCACTCAACGACGTTGACGACATTCGCGACGTGACGCCGCTGTCGACAATCAGCTTCACTTCGCCTTCACCTCGTCTGGGTTGGCCAGATCAACCTGCCGATGTGAGCACTTCGCTGCTACTAACTAGATAAATCATGTAACAAACGTTTAGAAAAAACAATTAGAAAACGTAAAAACACGAATTCACGGAATTGATCACCATTCGACTAAGTTATAAAAAAAACAAAAAGGGTGACTATTTATGAAACATGCACCGTGTATGTATTTTAAAAATTTTTTCTTTGGCTGCACGTAAGAGGTTTTATTTAAACCTGTGTTAACCATTCGACATTCAACCAGTGTATTCTTATATTGTTCGCCAAATGTTGTACATGTGTGTGCAATATGTGCTGGTTGATAAATACTTTTTCTCACTTCTGTAACGTTCACACTGAGGCGTAAATTTCGAGCAAATGCGGGCTTGTATCGTGTGGTTTAGTTGGCATTGTTGTCCAACAGTAAACAGCGTTGTCCGCAAAGGTAGCCCTACTGTCGTCGTAAGTCACAATTTCACAGCATATATACGTTTTACGTTGCCGTCGCAACTATAATCCTGTAACTTTGTGTTACTAATTACCTCGTAATGCTGTAACAACAACGCGAAACGCCCTGAAAAAGACCCCCGATAGCCGAGCCGATAGGTAAACCACCGGAAATTTGAAAATAACATCTATAACTGTCATACGTTCCTATGTGACAAATATTCATAAGAAACACGTGTTTCCTTCATTGACGGTAACCAAATCAGTGTCATTTTGACGACACGAATCTGTCTAGCTTTGTCACAGAACTTTCAAACTAATTAACGTCACTTCTCGCGTTCGGCAACGACGTCTGTATTCATACATCTCCGCTCAACTAAAACATTCTTGCATTTCTTTTCTATTACCAGCATAAGACGGACGGACAGACAGGTTGCAAGCAGCGTAATGAGGCCTAATACGTAAAGGCTGTGTGATTGACAAATCAAATCAGAAGCGGTATATTATATGACATCCGGTCGAGAACTATTTATACAAGAAATCTGAGCTAATGCTCATGAAACGCGCGAGAGCCTATGTCAGTTCCTGTTTGCAGGACATCTTGGTCTATCTCCATCCATTTCGTCGCAATTCACTCTTCTGCAGCCAAAAATGGCAAAAAAATACGAAAAGACCTATTTTTAAAGTTAAAGATTATTCAAGGTCATCGATGTCACATTCCTAAGAAGCTCGTCGCTAGTGCTTGTTATGATAAGCAGCATGACTGTGCCTATCTGCAACCGTTTTCACGCTAGACAACTAAATAGCAGAAAAATAACGTTTTTAGGGGGTGCCTCTTTTTCTCCTTTTCGGCGAGAAATTTTTTTACGAAATATTAGAAACTGATCTATTATACGGTGAAAACCCAAAGTTTCTATCTCACACGGGCTCAAAACGGTACCGAGTTGTGACAGACAGACAGACGGACAGACAGACAGAATTACCATAGCTAATATGCGCTATATATATGCTAGCTCTCGCGCGTAAAAATTGTTTTATGCATCACTGAGAGACTGTGATTGACTGACTGTTTTTTTTCAGGCGGACAAGATTGTGTTGTCAGCTCAGACCGAGCGAGAGGTGAGCGCGCGCTTCAACGAGCTGCAGAACGAGGTCACGAGACTGACGTCATTCATTCGACAACGATCCGTGGACACCCCGCCTAACTCCTTTGGACAGTGGTGAAACAGTCATTCTAGCTGACTAGTTAATAAGTAAGTAAGTAATGTATGCATCTCGGTATTCGTAAATAATCTTGAACGAGCCAGGTGTGCTAGCAGAACGAAAAGTGAAAAGGTTTGACCTGGTGTTCATAAGTAACTGGAAAGTATGAGTTGCTTTTGAAGTTTTGAGAGAGTCAGGAAGAGCATTTCACTCAGATGGGCAGGCGACTCCGATTATTATGCAAACCTGGCACCACTATATCGCTTATGTGGTTCCAGCACTTTTGACGTGGCAGCTAAAATATTTTGCTGTACATTACCGTAGTTGTTATGTCTATTAGTTTATAAGAGAAAAGTCTGTAACAGTGCTAAAAAATTGTATTTCAAAAAATGAACTTTATTTTAAAACATCAATTTTATTTTTAACAATAACTTTGTACAATGTCGGTTTTAGTTGCATAGCCAATAGGCTATAGGGTGTACAATACAGTTGAGCAGTGCAGCCATGGTGTTAAAATGTGAATATAGCAACGTCGAAAAGTACTCAAACGCGAAGACGAAGCCAGAACAGACGTGTGAGCTTGTCCTTGCAAACATTCAACTAGCCATAGCTCGGGCACAGGTATGCACCAAAAACAGTTATAATAATAATCATTAATAATATACCAAATAATATTAGTTTTGCTATTAGTCTATATCATCATCACGACCGCTGTTATTTAGCACCACATCATCATAGACCTAATTTGAGACTAAACTTAGCAAATGTTTACGCTAGAACGATATTAGCCTGCTATTAATCAGTGGCATTACCATGGCGCATAACCGGCTGTAATCTCTGTAGTGAAAATTATTAATATGAACGGTCTTTAAAAGATGCAAAAAAATTCGCTTCCTAAACCGTTCACCTTTTTGCAACTCTGTAGCAAGGAATTACACTGTGTCTCAAAAAACATCCCAAACGTTATCGATTGTAACTTAAAGAAAGATTATCAGATTTTAATAATTTTTGGTAGGAATATTTCTGAGACAACTTGCCACTGAATAAATGTTTAATTTTCCACTTCACCCAAAATCTGTTTGTGCACTACCTGGGAAAACAGAACCAACGAAATATTGCTTTTTTACCCAATGCAATCTTATTGCTTAATCTAAATAACGCACAAAAACGTATTTTGCTAACTTTCTCAACACGTTGGCTGACATTTTATCCAAATGTTTTGTTTTTTAACTGCCTACAGCAAAATTGCTTGAAATATGGGCGCATTGTGCGAACACAGGCACGGAGACACTTTCCGCATTCATTGACAGCAGTATCAATAATGTTCTGCTTCAGACTAATCCAGACTTCACCAGTTCCTTCTTGAATTCATAAACATTCGTGAACATCATCTGGTAGACACACTGCTTTATGACAGTCAAACCTTGTAATTGACTGGCTGTTGGGGCCAAAGATTTGGATAGATAGAATTTATATAAGTTTTTTTCATTCATTTTAACACAAGATTTGCTTGGTCAGTTTTGACCAGGTAGTGCAAGAGCAGAAGTTGAAGGAGGTGGGAACTTAAACAATCATTTAGTAGCCAGTGGTGTCAGAAATACTTCGAAAATAATTATGAAAATCTGATTATGTTTCTTTAAATTATGATCGATGATGTTGGGGATGTTTTTTTCACATTTTTGAGTATTTCAACTCATATTTTGCTTGGTTTGCATTCCCTTGGTAATGCAGAAACAAACATTGGGTGAAGTGAACAGCTGAACGGTGATTTGATGGCAAGTTGTGTCAGGAATATTTACACCAGAAATTATTAGAATCTGATAACTTTTCTTGAAGTTACAATCGAAAATGTCGGGGATGTTTTTTTGAGACACAGTGTAAAAATTCTGGCTCTGCCAGTAAACAAAAAAGACATTTGATATGCTATGTCTGCTTTACAAATAAAAATGTTAACGTACTGTTTGCGCGAAAATTTGCGAGGGAGGTTAAGAAGCTTAATTTGTTCATCAAAAAAACTTTCTGCTGACGCACACGTAAAATTGATTGAACTGAAAACTCAAGAGCCTATAGAAAGGATGTTTACACTGTTCATTGCGTAGTTTCAATAAACATTTATTATAAACGTTTTAAAACTTTCTTTTATAAAAACGCATGTTAGCGTTTTGTTAAAAAGTCCCATTTTTTAAAATTTTAATACACGGTCAGTGTGAAAATGACAGTGATTTAAAATAATTAGTAGTCGAGTACAAAAATCGAAGTGGCACTGATAAATTAATAGCAGATTTCGTATTTACATTTGCTCAGTCATGTGCAATGACAAGAATTTGATGAATATGAGAAATTTATCTCCAAACCGTCAAATTTCGTCAGTACGTCGAGTAAAAAACCACGTTTTTGCCAACTTTTCAAACAAACTTTTAGAAAAAAAATTTTATAAGGACGAGTTTTACAGCTTGTCGATAGGCTATATTTATTCCTAACGTTTATGCGTCGATGGTTTGTTGTCAGTTGGATATGGTGACGGAAGCACAATCGAGCGCTGCTAGGCCTATTGATCACTCGTCAAGGCGCGTCGTCTCACCTCTGAAGGGCTTAGGTCGTTCGCCGTTGAAAGCTTTGCGCCGTGGCTCCTCCAGCAGTGACACTTCGCCGCAGCCGCAGCAACCGCAGCAGTCGCCCCCTGGCGAACGCAACGGAAAACCGGTTCGTGTCTCAGTTCGTCTGATATTGTGATGTAATATTCGAGTTTTTAAACGACTTGCATTTCTGACCACTAGCCGTTGTTGTTTTATTGGTTATTTTGTACATTTTCGGCTTTTATTGGCACTTTATGAAGTGTCACTTTTAAATGTAGGCTACATCGCGTGCCAACTAAGTGTGCAAAATTATTTTTGCCAGAGCTTCATCGTATTTCCACCAACTTTAATAGTTGTTGGCAAAAGAATGTAAAAAACCAAAAATATCTGAGGTGCTTCCATTTTCCATATTACCTATTTTGCACCAATGCACGACCGTGTTAAACGCAGATGTTCCAAAATGTTGTTTGCAGTAACATTTCTGACGTCTTAATTATCACACAGTAAACTAAAATAATATGTGGTTTATTTCTCAGACTTACAGGTTTGGATAACAGTTTGACGACTTTCAAGTTGCATGAAGATGTACTATATTAATTTATCGTAATTGATATTAAAATGGATTCAGGTGTGGTCCAATCTAACTGATATTTAGGCCAAAAGACGCATGTCTGCATGCCTGATGAAAATGTGGATCATCCTATCGCATGCAATTTATATTTGGTGAAGTATTTTGCTATTTTAAAAGATTTAGGCTTATATATCGCAGAAATAAACAGACGATTGACTGAAGCATTTTGTTAATGACTGTTATGCAGGTGGCGGTAAAAACAAAGCGACGTTTGAGCTCAAAGGACCGTGAAACGTCTGTCAACGATGATTCTACTTCTCAGCAAAGTTAGCGCAGACTTTATAATAATTATGTTTAAATAGTTTGTTATAAATAAATCATGAGCAGGCCAGCCTTGTGTTGCTTAATAATTTCTTTTCGTTAGTTCGTACATGAACTTTCCTTTTAATCTGTCTGCCTGTGTAACAAATCCGCCCATTTATTCAACTTCAGTTGATAGAAGAAAAACAGCAAAACACGTTTCATTTTGGCAAAAAAAAACAATATTATCACTGCTCGTAATGAATAACGTTTTGTTTGTTCCTTCTGACGTTTTAAAGCAGCTCTGCAGGTGATAACTTCACTGATTTCCCCAGTGCTCTGAAACTCGACCATTGGCATTCTTTTTGTCTCTCATTGGGTGTCAAACTCACACTGTGTTAATTAGTTCATAGGCTGTGGGCTGTCACTCGCTAGAACTAGCTTCGTCGTGTAGGCCAAACAAAAGACGTAGCATTATTACCAAAACTTGTTGGTTTTGTTAAATTATGTTTGTCTAAAAGGTAAGAGGTATCCGAAATGCAATAATAGTGATTTGAAATATGTATTCCAGGCTTTTCCATCCAGTCGTGTGTGGCGTGCGTTGATGTGATATTCCAGGCTGGCAGACTTTCAGGCTGCGCCGGTTGGCTTACTACACTTAATCCGCTTTAACTCAATGTTAGGCCTACCAACGTGCGTTATGGCATACGGTAATCGTCAATTGGTTGAACGGCAATTTCCGTTTATGCATCATCCGAGCCTTATCTTGTTGTACTAAATCAGTGCCGATTGCGGGATTTGTCGTGCTTGTCCTTTTCATTTTACGTATGCCGTATTCCGGTACGCTTGTAAAACCACATTCTGTATAAAATTGTCGGCAAAAGCGATAAAAGACCTAGATCATCACGTAGACTTATTGGAGAGAGTTCAGAAAAATTGCTGGTGTGGTTTCTGGTTTGGGAAAGTTTAATTTTGAAGACTCCAAGTTACGGACTTGCCGTCTTTGGCTATATAAGCTATCGAAGGATGTGAGAAAGTGCGACTGGAGTGTAATTAATATTTAAAGTCGTCTATAAAGTTGACTTATCGAGTATGCTGCCCACATCTAAACTGACAACAGAGAAAGCTTTGCTTTAAAATTCGGCAAATAAACTGTGGAACAAAACCAGGACAGTATTTTTGGCTGTTGTATTGTTAACGTGTAAAATAGCATCTCAGATGTTGCGTTACTGTCAGGGACTCCATAACCAAACTAAAAAGCAGTCGTAGCCCGCAGGTACCTCCGCCAAGGCAATGTTATTCGCCAGGTGGCGTCACCATATTCACTTTGCCAGCGGTTCCCTTATGCAATGGTAACGCAATGGTAACGAAAATTTCAAAGTGATCCAGAATCCAGGATTCCTTTCGAATCACCCCCAAAATTGAATCACTGGTAGCTTGTGCCATGCCCGACATACCCGCAAAATTTCAGAAAGATCCGTCCATAACAGACAAAAACCGGCAAAAACATTACCTCCTTGGCGGAGGTAATAATTGTCATGCCGGTCGACGCTCGTTTGTTAGAGTCGGCGCTCACTCAGGCATCCAATCATCAGTTCTACAGCATGTGTGTAACGCCAAGCCAATGACAATCACATTCGTAATAATGCAACATAAACTGGGCATAAACTAAGTAATAAGATATAAAGCCAGTTGCACTGAATATTACGAGGGGTCAGACATTTTCCCGCTCATCGGAAATCGGGTATTTTCCCATCGTTTTGTGGGACATTTTTCATTTCCTGCCACATTTTAGCTACTTCTCTTGAGAACATCTTCCCGCCTATTGTAAAGCTCTAACATTCGCCGCGATAAGTTTTTCTGTCGAGTATGTTTCTAGTATTGTGCTATTGGAATTCGTCGTTTTTTTGACACAGTTACGTGTAGGCTCAGTGTGCAACTGTGTGCAGGCACGGACGACGCTAGCAGCGCTGTTGTTGATCCGATCTACAGTCTACTCAAGAGCGCAGCTGGTCTGCCGTCCGCTCGCACGCCCGCATCCTCGTGCCGCGGCTCTTCGGCACCGCCGGCTTCAGCGGTAGCGGGTGCTGCGGTAATCGATGTGCAGGCGTCGACGACGTCAGACGCCATCAGCAGCAAGAACAAGAACGACGACTCCAGTGCTCCGCCGTCTTCTGCTCAGTTTCAGCGTTCAGACTCATCCTCACCTCACAAGCCATTGTCACCTCATCAACGACTACAGCCTCTGCAGCAGTCTCTGCAGCAGCAGCAGCAGCAGCGTAAACCGACGCCATCTCTTCTACATTTGCCAGGTATGCCTGCTGCCAATCATTTCACTTCAGGTGATGCGGTACGGGGAAAATTTATCTTGCGTGAAAGATAACACCAAAAAACTGTGGTACATTTCGTTTTATGTCAAATATCGTATTCATTTTTTGTGAATGCATGTATTATATTTTTGCGCCTGCGAACAGCAAGATCAAGCATAAATTATAAATTATGTAAAATATCACACGGCACAGATTGGCAATATTTAACAAAAAAGTTTTGGAGTCAAGTTAAAAAACTTCATGCATGGATTGTGCATAACCAAGTAACAATAGAAAACAGTCTTGCAATTGGGTGCATTTCATCAGAAGTAAAACAAGGTTTAAAAATCTCCTATAACCAACGGTATTCGCCAACTAAATATCAGAAGAAAAAAATGACAGACAGACAGACGTTATTTATGTACCTGCAATATAGAGAAAGCATGCTCAATGGAACAGTCGTAAACAGAAAACTAACTAAATCAATGAACACTGAGTGGTAGTTAACGGGGAGAACAACTAAACAATTTCGCAGTGCTTACTTATTTACTTTCGTAATCGATTGCGTAAGTATGAATAAAGAAGCAAGTCGCTGGTGTGTGATGGCGGTGCAATTGCTGTAGGCCGTTGTCTGAGGCGACTCACTAATTCATTGCTGTGCAACAGCAGTAGCTAGTGAATATTACATTGAGCTGTATCGTGCGTCGTAAACAGCCAGCCGCGCTGGCGCTGGATGATGGCGAATATCCTCGTGCAATTATCATCGATTTGAATCGACTCGTTTTATGGATGCACGTTTTATTGCCGCTCGTGTGCTTTTTGCCTGCGCTCTGTGGAATAACCGTAAATCGGACCGGAAAGCGGGATGTACTCAGATTTATCGTGCTCATCATCGCATCGATTATTTTAACGACGGACTCCTATACTTTATGTCCAATCAGTGGACTTCGTGTTACGTAAAACTCGACGCAGTTTTCCAACACAAATACAACATAATAAACCTAAATCACGTTAGAAAAGTTAGATTCTGAACCAGCTTTTTGCGCTAAGCAGCACATTGCCACAATGCGTCATTCGGTATTATTACATTATTCCGCAAGACAAGATATTGTCCATACGTATGCCATTACACTATGCATCTCATTTGTCCACCCGTCTGTCTGTCTGTCCGTCTGTTCGTTAGTTTGTCAGTGTCTGCTTGTTACGCAACAGTGTAAGTCGCAAAGATTTGATTTTTTGACATGCTTTTAGTGGCAATATATATTTTAGCGACGTGTTTTAGGTGCGGTGAGATCTTCGTCAGTGCACGACTTTTCTGCATTTTTTCCATGACAGAGAAATTTGAAAATCCCGTGTTCGGTGAAGTTATCAGCGTGTCCGCTAAATGATGCACGGACAACGATGGACCACGAAGATAACACTGTCCAATAAGAAGTAACGTGACTGCATGTCGAGTCTCAAGTACGACTATATTACTACAGTTCGTCTTCCGTCTTCACACTGCAGTGGTTATGCATAAAGATCACCGTCAGGACCGCCAAAGCACTGATGAATAATAAAGCGTAACATCGTAACTGGAGACATGCGACACCTTGTGATAGCCGTAACGTTGCCCAACGCGAGAACGTACAGTACAGCCTGAGTCTGCCTGTAGTCGGCTTCGCACTTACAACGGCGCGAAGGAGGACTACGTGAACGTGACGATGTTTTGCGAGAATACAGCGTCGCGTACTAGCACTTCATCTCTACGGCTACTCGTCAACCGCTGGCAGTCCGTTTTGTTCTCTGGGTGTCTGAAAGCCTAATGGAACTGTCTCCCCGCGTGGTCTTTGTGACATCAGTACTGAAGATGCTGCTAGACATATCATGTTTTGGGGCACTGGCCATAAACTCAGTGCATCATTATCATTATGCGCTGCGACAAAAACGTGTATTCGCTGTTCGTGAATCTGTTGTTTTTCGTACTTAGTCATGCACGGTAACCTGCGCTTGAAGTATAGGCTTATTAAAAACGATGTTCACAGAGATTTATAATGCTAACTGCCTAACTCGAATGATTGGCGCAAAAAGTTGCCGGATGCATTTTCGGAAAGTCTGGCTGGCTCTTTCCGTTTAATTTAATTTCTGATGAGAAAGTATTTCATTGCCCATCGGCCTGCAGAACGTTTGTCTTAACTTATCTCAGGAGAACTAGAAACGCGGCATTGCCGCTAATTGCCTCTGTGCACTCGACAATTGCAGTATACGCTGTAGTCCTACGTTGCGGTGCTGTCCGAATGCACACTGGCGGAGGCGTCATGGTTGTCAACGCAACACGTGCATCTTGAATGAATGAATGAATGAACGTTTATTAGTGTTGCAGCGAAAAGTCTCGGTTACCTAAATACATAGGCCTACTGATGATTATTTACAGACAACGGAATAATTTTTTTTTCAAATTTTTTTAGTTCGCGCGAGGAATTGTTCGAAAGTTTGTGATGACCGCAGTCGACTGATTATAGGCTATCTTTTGAACGTTTACGTGGCTTTAGCAGATAATACATATATGAGTTCTCATTAAAACATTGCGTCGAAAAAAATCGTTGCGCAATTTTCCAACAGATCAGCGACGGCGGCGCGACATCGGAGCCAGCCGAGTGGTTTAACTTTGTTGATTGTGGGCACTCCTAATTCGGGGCGTAAATTTTGTCCAAAAAGTAAGGCCATCAACTTTTCTATTCAAGACAATATTTGTCTGGAGGCCATGGTGTTCCGCGCATGAAAGTGTTGCTGCCATCGTCTATCGGGGAACTGTCCCAAGCGGACGGCTAGCCTGATGGCGGCGCTATAGACGTTAAATAATTTCTTTTCGGGGTGCTACGATGTTTTCGGCGCCAAGACGGAAACACCGCGCGGCATAGAAAGGGTGGGGAATGGCGAGGCATTTCCCTGCCTAACCGACTAGGGGAGCATCGTCAACTGTGTTAGCGGGGTTCAGGGCCCGGCCAAAATCGATAATTGGATGCATTTTAAACGTCGTAGAAAGCATCTGGTGAGAAAATATACTCCGGCGTTATCGTGCGACATTGTTAATGGTAATGACATAAGTACATCGTTTGCATAAACCGTTGCTGTTTCTGACTAAGTACTGATGTATATGACGCCAAGAAAGTTGGGGGTACAGTATACCCCGACTACAAAAAATGGTGTACTTGAAAGTTACGTCCATGCTCTTGATGTCACAGCAGACAACAGCTGTGCGTTACTTTACTGATGCACTTGGTTTAAAGTTATGGCTGCTATAGCCCTGGAAAATCTGCGTCGCAGCAGTGTTGACAGTAACTTTCTTGTTATTGCTCAGCGCAGCCGATCCTCGGCGGTGTCAAACAGACGTAAAGACGAATCCCCATCTACATCGTGCGACACTGCAACACGTTAAGTGCGGTTTACAACGTGACTGAGAGCGCTGTGTGCAAGTTAACCAGCTCATCTTTTAATTAAGTCACGATCGATCTTTTAGCCTTACTTTCCGGCCCACGACGTCTGAAAACTCGAGAAAAGTATTACCAGCTCTAAAGAACGTTCCACGAGCATGGGCAAGGGACACACTTGTTCGCTACTTTTGCTCAGTTCGCTTCTAATTCCAATCATAAACAAGTAATTTGAGCAAAGTTCATGACACGCGCGCGACAGCCTCAGCAGTTTTTGTTCGTACATTGTCAGATTGTCTCCAACCATCTCGTCGCAATTCACGCTTAAAGTGTGCACTGCAACCAAAAATCGAAAAAACACTAAAACACTATTTTGGGGGTTTAAGGTCATTCAAGGTCATCCATGTGATACCGCTAAAAAACTCGTCACCAGTGCTTGTTACGATAAGCAGCACGAATATGACTATCTGCAACTGCTTTCACGTTAGACGAACCAATGTCGCCAATGATAATAACCAGTTTTTACACAGGTGCCCTTTTTGACGCTCGCGTGCGCAAGCCTCCTTAAACTTAAGGGGTCGAGACTTTGACTACTAAAATATACGTTTGAAGCTGAAAGTTTCATATGCAGGTTCTCTTGGTCTATCTCACTCCATTTCGACGCAATTCACTTTTAAAATTTTACCATAAACTTTCGAAAAGTTAAAGGTCGTTTACGGTAATCAATGTTAATAAAACTAAATAGCCCGTGACCAGTATGTGCTTGTTATGATAAGCAGCATGTCTGTACCTATCTGCAACCATTTTCACACAGAACGAGCAAATAGCGGCAAAATAAGGTCTTTTAAGGGGGGTACCCCTATTTGTCCCCTCGTTCGAAAGGAATCCCCTCACCCAGGGGCACGACGTTTTGTCACGATAAACTAGATTTCTCGTGGCAGCCCACAGTGAAGATTTCGTGATCTTAGCTTGCACCGTTTTGATTGGGCTTAAGGGTGTGACGGACCGACGGACAGACATCTCGACAATGGCTAAGACGCGTGAAGCATTACATGCTGTCGCGCGTAAAAATTTTAGCTGACGCCACTGATACAGAGATTAGACGAACAGAAAAAGTAATAATGGATTAAAGTGGGTCGGCAACAGTGCGGGAGTCAGCACTGGAAAATGTTCTTTGGACGCGAATGCCAGCGGTATGATGTCGCTATAAATAGTCGTACATGGTGTTTGATGCATTGGATAGTAGCGACGCAAAACGTGTCACGTGGCGACTGTTTCCGGTGGCCGGCTGAATAATTCACCCTGAACTACGCTCCAAGCGCACTTCCGGTCCCTGTCACGTGCTCGTAGCCCTAAGTGTGGTTTTCATCTGACGCAACGTACGCAACGAACGCAAGGAAGCAGGTAACAAACACAATGAACGCAAGAAACGTAGCTGACGCAATGGCCAAAATGCAAAGATAGAAGTGGTCGTTGTATCCGTTCCGTCAGCTGCGTGTGTTGCGTAAAATTAAAACCACTTGGTTGAAACGAACTTGTTCTAGGCATGCGAGGAATGCTTAAATTGTCAAATATTTAAACAAAGTTTTGTGAACAAGTCCTGAACAGTACAAACAGATAGCAGTCAGTCGCAGGTTCTCACTCGAAATGTGACGCGAAGATAGGACTACGCTGGTTGGGTATAATAGTCAACAAAGACTTCTGAAGAGCCACCCAGGAAAACCTGCTAGATCAGCTAAAAAGAAAATGGACATGACCTGAATCCGTGCAGATAAAATTGGCGACAACATCAACTTAGGCTCTATAGTTGACGCCGCATGGCCACGGATGAAGATAGTGACCGAACGCACGTCGATAATGTGATCTCAAGAAATAAAAATGTGAACGATACTGTTTTGAGTAAGCTTACAGCTGGAGAGAGATGGAGATGGAGCACCAACAAGTGAATAGTCATTACGGAGACGAGATAGTGTACACTGTGACCGGACCGTCATATTCGCTCTACTGAAGACGCCGCCAGCTTGTCGCTCAGCACAGATTCGGGACGTCGGTAAAAAATCTGCAGCACATAGGCCTAGCGGACGTATCGAATGCATTGGAACGCCGCTGCGTTGCCATGCCAGCCAGTCAGCAAGCAGCTGCTACTGCTGCTGCAGCTACGACGACAACGATCTGCCTAAACACCGTACTCGACCGGTCACCGTCGCTCGCTGGATGGTTTCTGTATGCTGGACAGCGGCGCCGGCGTAAATGCGATAATAAAGTGTTGGTTGCGTTGTGTGCTCCGCTGGGTCTGCACCGGGCAGCGACACTATAGCATACTACATGCAATGCCACGACTGCGTTGGTAATAATGCTGTGAAGAGGATGCTTACGTTACAGTCACACGACTGGAGCAGCTGCAGTCCAGCGTTCTCTTGTACCTGTACTGAGACCCAACTGCTGCCATGACGTTCAACTGTGTACTATGGTTACTGATCGACGTCAATGTTTCGATACCGTGTAGCCTACTTGTTCCAATAAGCGATTATAGAGAAATCAAAATTACCGTTAGTGCATTGCAAATTAATTAAAATTTTAAACGCATAGGCTTTAAAATCGGTATTAGAACAGTAGACTATTAAGTCGGAAAATGTTGATGGCGAAACCTGTGGCGCGCAAATTTGATATTATTTGAACAGCTCAGTTAAAGAAAGTGACTGAAAATTTAAGACCTGTCAAATGCATGGTCCTGCATTTTCCAGCCGTTGTTTTTTTCGTAATCCGACATTTTCAGGTCCTGTAAATTCAGTCTCCCGCCAGTCAAGGACGCTTTGGCGTCGAATAAATTTGACGCTGTTTACCGACGAATTTTAATTGCATCAGGATCCAAAGTAACTGAGTAAGTAAGTAAGTAAATATTTAATGCGTGAAACAAAATATCGAAACGATACTACAGGACAGTCATAAGGAAAATCTGTCTAGCTAGAAAAATTATAAAGCTCATTTAATACAGTACAGCGAAGAAAAACCGGCAGCTGCTATTATTTACCTACTTAATTTTATTGTGTACTTCGTATGCGATTTTAATAGTAGGCTAAATAAATATTGCTGAGCCGTTGCTGTCTGGCAGCTAGCACCGTCCAGGAATGTTTATCTGGTGCTATTTATCCCAAAGGACCATCTAATTCGACCTTTGAATAGTGCGCTGGTATTACGTGGCGTACGGACATAGCTTATCGCGCGGTTGAGCGCACAGCGACGGGCGGACGTCGCTCAGCGACTACTAGTCACACTGTACGGTGAGAATTGTCTGTATAGCGTGTGATGAGTCAGAGAGCGGGTCTTGGACGCACCCGGCGTCGTCTCGTCCTTGGTGGCTATGCTGGTGTGTGTGTGTGTGTGTGTGTGGTCCTCGCCGCATGCATTATGGATAGTCGTCGAGCACGGCAGCACACCTGCGACCAACCGACGACTATCAGCTACAGCAGCAACTCGCCCAGTCTTGATGCCGTCGTCCCGTGATGCACCGTGCATCATTGAAAAACCATAACCATCAACAAATTACCGCTGTCCCTTGAGCACGCGCCCTGTATTAGTGCTCTAATCGACCTGGGCGTAAACACGACAATTATTGCTGGATTAGGAGTGCGTGCTTCTTAAATACAGTAGTGATAATGTAAGAGCCGTAGTAATGTCACGACAACATCACTACGAAAATGCAATTTGTACTGACGTCATGTTCTGCAACGACCCACCGCACAATGCAAATTTTGACACCCATTTTTTCTGGGTGACTGATCAAACCTTTGTTTAATACAGTATCCCATCCAACTACATTAGTAGGCTGCAGGAATGTGACAACCGGACAGACAAACAGACAGAACACTTTAGCTAATACTAAGTACCATTTTCGGCAAGATTGATTGCTACTTTGCAATAATTCAACTAAACTTATAAAACATTTCGTGTTAACCTTTTTGCAGAAACTCGCGCGGTACTAGCAGTAGAATAAACTAGCTTATCGTCATTGACGTGCATAATGGTAAAGCTGTCTAAAACTTAGCTTTGTCACGTGGTTGATAGACCTACGATATGCGGAGACACGGAGACAGTTTTATAGCGGTATACCAGAGCAGCCGCGGATTGTAAACTGTAGATCTTGCCTGGACAGGCGCCGTTTACTACACTAGTGCTATTCTCTTTGACAAGTTCTCGGATGCTGCAATGTTTTATGTGTCGACGTGTCGCATAGTGTCAACGACGTGTGCCATACAATCGACGAATTGCATCTTTTAACTTAAAAGCTTGAAACTTGACACGTTTTAGATAATTGCCTTAGTAAACATTTCTCGCCCCGGCAGCCATTTTTCTTGCGCCATTCACGATAACAGTATCGCCGTATAATTTCAAACGTAGGCTATAACACTAAAGATAGATCAGAACCCTACACAATAACGTGTCATTTAAATTATGGTCGCCGACTTTCTCTTTCTCCAAAATAAAATGTCCATAGCGATGCTGTTTGTTGCCAAATGACTTTCGTTTTTGCTGTGATTATCAGCGTCTCAAAAATCACATCTTAAGGGCGCTATAGAAATGTGACTATTATATAGACCCTACGGAGCTGGCAAAAATGCGGTCAGTATTACTTGGCATTTATACGACCCTTTTTGTTTAGAACAGAACTTCGCAGCCTTTGATTGTTCGCTTTCTGGTGTTATTGGATCTTTGCAACTGCAGTAAGTTGGGATGATTTGATTCGATTAGGCTATGTTGATGTCAGATGCGCGTCACGCGCGGGATTTGGGCAACTCGCTCGGCCTATAAACAATTGGATTCTATTGCAGGAAGCGTTAGGCCAGATGCTCCAGTAGCATTGCATATCAAGCAGATGCATCCGGTCAAGATCTAGAACGCTTTCGGAACAACGTCACATTTCGTCATTTATTGCACTCCACCGTGAGTGATCCATGTTTACTGTTTGTCAAGGTGTTTCCGTGCTGTATTTTCTGTCCCATTCGTTACATATTTTATGCGATCATTTCAATAGTAAGTATATATGTGTGTTAACTGTGGTGATTGTGGTCAACATTTTAGTGACGTTTCAACGCCAGGTGTAACGTGTAAGTTTGGGTGATGTAGTGGATTATTCTGGAATAGATGAAGTCTAAGTAAAGACAAATCAGTTGTTACAAAGCTGCACTCGCTATCGTTGGTCGCAGAATTTACAAGAATAATGCTTAAATAACGTCACGACACGTGATAGAGGTGGCGACAGTGTTGACTGTTTTGAAATCAAAGTAAGGTAAACGTGGAAGAAAAAAATGACGCAACACGTGGCACACTAAAGTCGTAATAAAATCTACAAACAATAAAATGCACGCGGAAGACGTCACAGCATTAAACGGAGCAGTGATAAAAAAGAAAAACAACAAAAAATGACAGATGATGAAGAAAATCTATGATGCGGTCAAGCGTCGGAACGAGGAATACGAACGTTGTGTGAGGCATTGTCGACGGTGATGTTGCTGCTGCTGCTATCTGTTGGTCGCTCGATGAGCACAGCACAGCCTACAATGACCGTTATCCTTATTCTCTTGCTCACAATAAATAAAGATTATCGGCCTTAACGATGACCGGAGCACGGTGCTTGATATTGTCGGCTCAGTTGGAACGCATGCACTGCCGCGACGTTTAATAGGTTTTTGATTTCCTTGTTTACCACACGGCGAGTCATAAAAATGCCGACGCAATCTCTTTGCGACAACTTTGGTAAATGTGGACCGGTTTGAACAAGAGGGTGCGGCCGTTGAGGGGCCGCCCGCTATGGGGCCGTCCTTGCAGTTGAGTACGTGCGTGCTCTTTCGGGGCTTTCTACGTCTGTGCAAGGCGGCAAGGGATCCTTACGTTTCCTGCCAAATATCAAGTTGATCGGTCAACAGGCAGCGAAGTTATGGGGATTTTTCGCCAACAACGCAATTAGTCGCCGTGACCTTGACCTCTGACTCCTTGACCTTGAAATTGGTCCACGGGGTGCTGGTGTTCCAGGGACCCTTCGTACCAAGTTTCGTATACGTAGGCCTTTTCGTTTTCCCTCTAGGTGGAGGCACGCTGGCTTTCGGGTACGGTCGGCCCACCCAAGCAACAGCTGGGAACCTTGAAATTGGTCCACGGGGTG